>Ga0214923_10003400_pt1 | contig 19946 bp, 21 predicted proteins | sample LL1510_MetaG_FD_177993 | JGI IMG/M metagenome (GOLD analysis project Ga0214923, IMG submission 177993) | Freshwater microbial communities from Lake Lanier, Atlanta, Georgia, United States - LL-1510 | ecosystem: Environmental > Aquatic > Freshwater > Lake | place: USA: Georgia | collected...
CTGCTCTACCAATACATTATCAGGATGCCAGACGAATGGATCTGACCTCTTTCGGTCATTCTGATTCCGGGTATAAGAAGAATCCCTTATACCCTCTTATAAGTTCTTATATACCAACCTGAGCTACAAGTATAAAGATCCTGCTTGATGACCTTCAAGTCGACTAAGCATAGGCGGCTAATGCGGGAAGCAAAGATGCGTAGCGCGGCCGGTGCTAGCTGGCAGCGTTAGCTGGCGCGGCTGACATGGTTTTTTAGAAGAGTCTCGGGCATAAAAAAGACCCGCTCTCTGGCGGGTCTTTAGGTGGGCTGAAGGTTCAGCCTACTTGATGATACGGTAGGCCAGGCGGCGATAGATGAATCCGCCGACCACAATCCCTGCCGCGAATGCCACCAGGGCGCTGCCCGTGTAGAGGGCCAGCCCGCACATAGCTACCGGGAGAGCCAGATCAAGAGCGATCTCCATCCAGGTCAGGCTCTTCAGGCTCATCTTGTCCATCATCTTGTCCATCATCTTGCTCCTTGTTTGGTTGCTGCTTTTCTGCTCTACCAATACATTATCAGGATGCCAGACGAATGGATCTGACCTCTTTCGGTCATTCTGATTCCGGGCATAAGAAGAATCCCTTATACCCTCTTATAAGTTCTTATATACCAACCTGAGCTACAAGGATAAAGATCCTGCTTGATGACCTTCAAGTCGACTAAGCATAGGCGGCTGGCGGCTACCTGAGAGTGCGGCTGGATGATCGAAGGCGCGCGATCATCCATACTAAAAGCAAGTTTCCTAGTGCGAAAAATTTCAAAAACGCGCTTTGGGAATAGAGCATATTCCTGAGTCTCGGGCATAAAAAAGACCCGCTCTCTGGCGGGTCTTTAGGTGGGCTGAAGGTTCAGCCTACTTGATGATACGGTAGGCCAGACGGCGATAGATGAATCCGCCGACCACAAACCCTGCGGCAAACGACACCAGAGCGCTGCCCGTGTAGAGGGCAAGTCCGCAAATAATCACCGGGAACACCAGATCCAAAGCGAACTCCATCCGAGTAAGGCTCTTCAGGCTCATCTTGTCCAACATCTTGCCCAGCGTCTTGTCAATCGCCTTACGGGTTGCTCCCAGGGAAAGAATCGCCCAGAAAACCACAAAGAGGGCGATAGGAAGAATGTATGAGATTAGCGTGCTGTTCATTATGATTTCTCCTTGTTCGTTTTGCTCGCTAGCAACACACTATCAGGGTCTTATACGGATAGACCTGACCTCTTCCGGTCATTCTGCAGCTCGGATATTTGAGGATGCAAGAGGGTATAAGGTATTCTTCTTATACTCGCTCCCAAGTCCTTATAGACTTGCCTGGACCGCAAATATAAAGAAGTATAAAAAGTATAAAAGAGTATAAAAGCTCGACCGAATCCCTTGCCTGGGCTGCATAGCTTGCAAGTAGAAGCATATAGGACTATGATTGCTGTATGAATATTTACAATCCAGTTGATTCTTTTCAGGCCGCCGCTCGCGCCATGGAAGAAATAGATTTTCCCCAATTCGAAGTTGATGAATTCCCTGGCTTCCAAGAGCAAGATTTTCCTAATGTGGATGGTAAGCCTGCTGGGGATGACGCTACTACTGAAAGGGTAGTAGCTCGCAACTTGGTTGTAATATTAGAAAGCGCTGACGATAACGCAAGCTTCGCTATAGAAGAAGTTTCCGGGCCTGTTCAAGTTTTTGTTCCTTCGCTAATGGAAGAGTTGGAAGCTTTATATGGTCCTCTAATTAATACTATGGATGGTTATCGCGACGGATATGATTCTGATGTGGGTCCACAAAGCAGAAACGGATGGATCGACCTAGATGACTATCATAACATTATTGCCTCTTACAATGCTCTGCGTACGAAAATACAAGAATTATCTGCCGCTTGGAGCGTCGCCCAGAAGGGGGTATGTATTGCCTGCGGTAGCGCGGGGCAACCATCAGAAGGGTGGGTTGTTGGCGATAAACAGTATTGCGAAGATATTAATAGCGGACATGAGTCCATGGTCTGTACTGCATGCACCATAGAAGAGTTTTGCGGAGAACATCCTAATTTTTGTTCTAATTGCGTATCGGTTGGTGAACCCTGCGAAGTGCACCGCTCCGAGGAAGCTGAAGACAATCACTTGGAGCAATAGGCTAAAAGCTCGGGCCGCAAATATAAAGAAGTATAAAAAGTATAAAAGAGTATAAAAGCTCTCCTGAGGCTCGATGTGGACACCTTTTGCTGAAGCAAATCAACCATAAAACAGTAAGCACAAAAGCACATGTAAGGGAAACTTGCAATAGTCAACCACTATGCATCGGCGGTTGATTATCTTCGCTTCTCTTTACTGTCGCCTTCCGGTTCGCTCCCAACCTTTGAACTGCAGGTTTTTCGCAAGTAGGCACATGCGAACTGCGCCCTAAGGGCGACTTACGGTTCTTGAACTCGGGGTCTGACTCTTGCTTCTCACACAACAAAGCTGTGGTTACACTACTCTCCGTGCTCTGCTTACTAGGAAGACCAGATGCCTCCCCGGGGTTGCCGACCCCTTCTTTAAGGGATGAAGGCGTGCGACAGGACGATAGAATTGCTGCTACCGCTGCGTGCTTAGTCCTGCTAGCCGAAGCTAGTCCTTCATCCCAAACTTGTTTATCCGCCAAGGCTAATTCTCTAACCAAGGCTGCGCTAACTAAATCCCTGTGGGCTACAAGGCCGCAATAGGGGCATTCGTGAGTGCGCTGTGAAAGCTTCTTTTTACCTACATGCCTACCACAAAGACAAGTCTGTGAGGCGCGGGCCTGATAGGCATCAACCAGATGAACCGAGCCGCCTAATAACTCAGCTTCTCGCTGCAGTCTACTGACAAAGTCTCCAGGCGATGTAATCAGCATGCGCTTACCAAAAAGTGACTTCTGCCATGCCTTGTAATTCAACTCTTCAAGCGCGATGTGGATACCCGATACAGCAACCTGTCTTACAGATTGGTTGCGGTCTTTTTGTCGGTTGATACGATCACGGCGCTTAGCATCTGCCAACCATTGTTGTTTCTGTTGCCCACGCTTACTCCGCTGAGGTTGTCGAACACCTTTGACCGACCTGCCGTCCTTGCGTCTAGCATGCTTGTTATTAGCAGCACGAGATCGATCAGCAGCACGTTGGTGTCTACGTTCTTTACGGCGCAACTCTTTTTCTTGAGCCAGGCGTTCTTCTGTAGCAATGGGTAGTTCCATCGCCTCATCCTTAGACACCACTGCCAGCCAAGTAGGGCCAAGGTCTAAACCAACTACATCTTTGGAAGAGAAGTCAATGCTGTCTAAATACCATTGGGAACGATAAGGGGCGCCTTGTAAGCAGATCACAGCGAACAGCCTAGTCTCCCCACGGACTATTTCCCTCTTAATGCCGACCCGCCTCAAAGCTCCATTCGTGAGTCTACTCTCAAGCCAATCTCGTCTGGGTTGAGACCACGCGCTTAGGCTTACGGGGATATTCAGGTTCTTCCGACTGGTTTTAATTGACCACACCACGTGGCCATCTCTCAGCAGTAACCCTGAGGCATTGTCGTTATTCCAGATCATATTCCTCTCGTCACTCGGTTTAAAGCGAGGGCGCTCCGCACGAGCAAAGAGGTATTCTTCTATGTTCTGCCACAGCTCGGGAGCTAGTGCTGTGGCGATACGACCGCCAATTCTGCCTCCCATCCACTGAGAATCTTTCCAGTGCTTATGGCAAATGCGCACCATGTCTTGGGAGCTGACACCATACTTTCTCTTCAATTCTTGATAAGCTGCTCGCTTGTCTTTAGGGGTTTGGATCTTCGCCACAGCAGACCAGCATGAATCGGTCCTCATCAAATCGATTCTATCCAGCATCTCGCCTAGCGCGGCATTACGCAATTTGCCTACAATACCAAGTGCTTCGCTGACGATCTGAATGTCGCGATTATTGGCTTGCAGCGGTAAAACGACGGTATGCATACCATCATTATTCATGAATTAATTATAGCAAATTAAGACTTGTGGAGACAGGATTATGCCGCTATTAAGCAGTCGCTATAATTGCAAGTTTCCCTTACATGTCGTAAGCACAAAACAATGAGCGTGCACAATGAATAAATGCTCTCGTCCTCTTGGCCCTTGTTTGATCTTCAGATCCATACGCCGGATCTGACCCTCAGACTACCCAGCGACGAGGAGCTCGGCTTGCTTGCTCGTCGCGCCGAAGGTAATGTACTGGACGAGCATACGCAGCATTACATGACCGGCTGGACACGTCTGCGCAGCCCTGAGTTCGAGCGCTCTTTTGTTCAGCACCACTGGTTGATGCGAGCCTCGTGGTCGCCAGCGAAATGGAATTGGCTGGCGGGTATTTACCCCTCGGGGGAAGAACAGCCAGTGGGGATTATGGGGCTGAGTGCACAAGACTTTCTAGCAAAACGCGTAGTCAGCACTGGATCCTGGCTCCTGTGTGAATGGCAGGGAAGGGGCCTGGGCAAACAAGCTCGCGGCATGATACTAGCCTTCGCTTTCGATCATCTTGGTGCAACCGAGGCGCGGACCTTTGCTAGTCCTGATAATGCCGCCTCACCTGAACCGGCCAGGAAGCCCCTGGATTTGATCCTCCCCGGAGGGGAATCCATGGGGAGGAATGGCCGGAGCGTTGCGTAAAATGGGCGATTTTGAGCTATATAATAGGGGTTTTAGTATAATGAGAGTATGAAGTATCGCTTATATCCGGAAGAAGATCAAGAACAGGTCCTGGTTGAATATTGTGGCCAAGCACGCTGGTTATGGAACCAGCTCTTGGCAGCCCGCAAGGATGAGAAGAAGCGAGAAGAACTAAAATCCTATCCCAAGATGTGCAAGCACTTAACCAAGCTCAGGGCTGAGTATGATTGGTTAAGGGAGGGTTCTCAAACTGCTCAACAACAATCCTTGAAAGACCTGCAACAGTCTTTCAGCAACCACTTCCAAAACCCTGGTCATTTCGGCTGGCCGACATGGCGCAAGCATGGGGTCAACGAGGGTTTTAGGATTGTAGGCGGGCAAGCTCTCAGATGGAGACGTTTGAATCGTCATTGGGCGCAAGTATTGATTCCTAAGGTAGGCTGGGTTCGTTTTCGTTGGTCCCGCCATCCCGGAGAGCCTAGATCCTATCGAATCAAAAAAGACGCTGCAGGGCGCTGGTGGATTTCCTTTGCTTCTATTCCTGAGCCTAAACCTAACCCTGAGAACAACAAAAGTATTGGTATTGACTGTGGAGTAGCTTGTTCTTTTGCTACCAGCGAAGGCGAGATGCTCAACGTCCCTAATTTAAGTGAGGGTGAAGAGAAGAGATTAGAGTCTTTACAGCAGCAAATCTCCAGGCAGCAGCTTGGCAGTAAGCGCAGAGAGAAGAATAAACGTTCTGCAGCCAAAATTGTTGCTCGGGGTGTTAACCGAAAGAAGGACATAATTGAGAAGACCACTACCAGGCTGGCTCTTGAATATGAACACATCTATATCGAGGATCTGAATATCAAAGGGATGACCAAGTCAGCTAAAGGCACCTTGGAGGAGCCTGGTAAAAATGTGGCTCAGAAGCGTGGCCTAAATCGCTCTATCCTGGGCCAAGGCTGGGGCTTGTTTGCCCAGCGCTTAGAAGATAAAGCCCCTGGTCGGGTTTATAGGTTGAATCCGGCCTATAGTAGTCAGTGTTGTTCTGCCTGCAGGCATGTAGCCTCAGAGAGTCGTGAAAGCCAAGCGACTTTCCGTTGTGTAGCATGCGGTTATGAGGATAACGCGGATGTGAATGCAGCGAAAGTTTTGGCGGCAGGACATGCCGTTTCAGCGCGCAGGAGTTCCCTCGGGGATTCCAGTCGTAAGCGCGAACCTCAGCTATGTTAGCTGGAATCCCCTGGATTTATCCATGGGGAGGATGTCAACCACATAACCAGGGAGAACATAAGTGGGACCCCTGGCTTGCTCCTAGGTGTGGCTACGTCTACTTTTGTACTGAAGAATGCCAAAGCGAGACATACATGCTGCGGCTACCTGATGATATTGGACTCAGGGTCCGCAAACACCATCTTCAACCAGAATTCATTAGCACAGACGAAGATTATTACCACCTGACTTACGCTAAGCAGTTCGAGTCTCTAGAATCGGCCACCCAGACTCTAGGTGAGTGGGCGGAAGAATGCAATCTTGGACAAGACAGAGCAGAGACCATGCACTCCATAGATCAGCTTGGCACTCTAGCCTACCTAGGGTCTATCCCTTCCAGCCAGATCGAATACTGCCAAAGGCCTGAAAAATGGAAAGGTCCGCTGCGCTTGGCTGACAAACAGCTCCAATGGAAGCCACTCAATATAGCTTGAGTTTTGACTAAACCCCCGCTGGGTTTCTTTGTCAAACCCAAGTCGATAGTTATAGCGGACCTTTTTCAAAGCTCTGCTGCTAATACCTCGTAATGCCGATGCAAACCATTTGGCTACCGGTTTTCTTGGTGCATCCGGGTCATCGCAATCAAGCCAGTCGCTGTCTTTTTGGTGCGGATGAACCCAAGTGTTTCGTAGAGGTGCAGCGCTCCCGGATTACGCTCGCTGACCGTCAGAGACAGCCCAGGATCGCCGACTTCTTTGCTGGCGGCAATCAGCCAGGACATCATCTGCTGGCCCAGTCCCCGTCCGCGCGCCTGCTCGCTGACGGCGACGATCACCTCAGGCAGTGGGCTTCCGTCGTCCGCATAACAGATAACAGGTTCGACGTGTCGCGCCCACGCTGCTCCGAGCAACTCGCCGTCGCGGTCCCAGCCCACGCCAAGCTCATCGCTCCAACTGTCGATCCAGCGTGCGGCATGTGGCATCTTGAGTGCATCCGGTGGCAGTTCGTGGCCGGGAGGGAAGGCGGCCATGATCAGGAATGGAATGACCGCATCCGCATCCTCGCGCGTTAGAGGCCGTAGCGAGCCGCGCAGCTCGGCGGCGGCCGAGATGACCGTCCTTTGGTGATTGGGCGTCATAACCAAGATTAAGCTTCGACTGGCCGTGTACCTGCTACCAGGTCATGCGGGCAGCGGTTGTATGGGTCACGCCAAGGCATAATAACCCACCACAAGAGGAAATAAACAAGCAGCATGAACATAGCTGCCCTTGTGCTGATTTGACTTACGATACCTGCTATCGCAATGTAGCCGAGCATGTAGAGAATAAACTTGCCAACTAATTCTCGCATCAGTATTTCTTTGGTGCCTACAGGTGAGCCATCAATACAGACTACTCGAACTCCGGTAACACCCTTGCCAATGGTTTGGCCGTGTTTATCTCCTTCACGTTTCATGGTAAGCCAGTTGTATAACACTGGAACCCATAAGGCTATAAACATCGGTACCAGTAGACCAAGCAGAGTACCTAGAACATCAAAAGAAGGAGCCCCAGTTACAGGGTTCTTGCTGTTCTGAACCAGGCTAGCTCCTGCGATAGCTAAACCAATTCCAAACAGGATGCCCATTGGGATAGATACAATCAGTCCGTCCAAGAGCGAACCAAGGCAGCGGGAGATCCATCTTGCGGGTGTGCTGGCATCATGCGTAGGAGCTGCTTGTGCTGGTTCGCTTGCTACTATAGGTGCAGCTGGTCTTGCCGGCATGCTATTTTCATGGAGTTGTAATGGTTGTGTTTGAGGTGGCCCTACGGGCTGCGGGGCAGCTACTTGTTGTGGTGTTGGGGGTAGGGGATTCACCGGCTGGGGTTGAGGAGCCGACATGGGGTAGGGCTGAACTGGTTGAGGCGAAGCTGGTTGTGGGGCGACCACAGGCTGAGGTTGCACCGGTTGAGGAGCCGCCGCGGCCTGGGGTTGTATGGGTTGTGGGGTAGGTACAATAACAGCTGGAGACTGTACAGCTTTTTTTAAACTAACCCAAAGAACTTCAGCGTGCTGGTCACTCCATCCCAGGTCATGAATAATACGATAAAGGCGGGGCCAGTCCATGGCTGTGTTTTCTCCTGCACCTATATGTTCCCAAATCTGGTCTGGAATGGGGCTAGCCCAACCTAAACCTGAAAAAGTTTTGACCCATAGTTCTTTGCTGACCGAGATTTGACCCATAGGATTATTATGCAATATGCTTCTCTTTTAGACATATTTTTTGCTTTTCTAGGCAAATTAGAAATCAGCTTTGAGCAACAAAAAAAACATCATAGGGTTGATCTACGCCTGAGTTTAGAAAATATGGATTTCTGCGTGGGTTCCCGGTAGAATGTGTTTATGCGCTCTTTTAACTTTTCACGTCCACTCCCCCTGATGATTATCTTTGTCCTTGGAGGCAGCACTTTGCTGTCAGCCTGTGGTTCAGGTTCCAACTCCAAGCAAGACCAAGCTGACGTTCGTGCAGCCCAAACAGAGATCCTCAAAAACATTCAGCAGGGCGACCTGAAAGCTTACTGCAGTGCTACTTTCAGCAGCAACATGTACTCGCAAAGCAAGAATATTAAGACATGGGTTGCGCAGTGCAACAAAACTCGTGGCAAGAGCGTTAAACTGTCTACCAAGCAAAAAGCAGTTTTGAAAAGCCAACTTGCTTCTGTAGCAAAGACTCCAGTTCAGTTTACTGATGGGCAGGCAGTAGTCGCACTGCCGGGAGCAGCTCCTTCGGTATTCAAAAAGATTGATGGTAAGTGGCTGCTTAACACTGATGCTTCGGTGAAGATTAATTTTGCTCAGCAGCAGAAGACTACTGTCCGTGACCTAGCGCGCTTTTATTTGATGACTGTTATCAACGGTGACGCCAATGGCTACTGTGTTGTGACAACTGAAAAGCCTGCTGACCGCAAGGATTGTATCAGCAAAACTAAGGCTTGGGTAAAAGACAAGAAGAGCAGTTGGTCAAAAGTTAAAAAACAGGCTCAAGATCAAGTCAAGAATATTGATAAAGCTGAAATCGATGTTCAAGATAAAAGAGCTGAAGTCAAAGTTGACCCTTCGGTAGTGCTGGTCAACAGCAAAAACGGCTCTACTTGGATTGTTCAGGCCAGCCAAGGCAATAACTAGTCAGCAGTCTTTGATTTGATCAGCCCTTCCGTTTGGAGGGCTGATAATCTGTTCTTATGACTGACAACAATCGACGTGCCTTGGAAGGTGAAGCTGAGGTTTTGCTAAGCGCTGACGCTCTAGCCAATGACCCTGTTACTGCTTGTATTGATGCTGTAGCTAATATCATGCATTTCGCCTATTCCTTGGGTGTGGACGCTGATGTTATGCTTAGGCGCTCCTCTGACACGTACAATGGCGACATGGAAGATGGTCTTCCTGCCGAGCAGACTCGCAGCCAAAGCGAAGCTTTCTCCGAGGAGTTTGTTCCCAGGGGAGAAGCTCTGCTGCTGCTTCGGGATCGCCTAAACGATCTTCTGCGCTCTACCGCCTGAATTTTCCTTTAGAGGAAAAGAGGCCTTTTGGCTGCTGGCGGGTATATTTGAGTTATGAAAATCGTTGTCCAACATGAAGAACTTGCTAGTCGTCTATCCTCAGCTGCCCGAGTTGCAGTAGGTAAAGGGGCTAACGCATCTCTTTCTGGAGTACAGATCGTAGCCAAAGATGGTTCTGTGGAACTTAGGGCTACTAATATGGAGTCAAGCCTACGTAATCCTCTGCTAGCTAAAATCGAAGAAGAGGGCGTGGTTCTTCTTCCCGCTAGAGTGCTAATGGACGTTGTGAAAAGCTTGCCTAAGGAAAATGTGACTATTACTCATCAGCCCGTGACTCAGGATGTGAAAATTGAAGCAGGCAGTAGCGAATTCACTCTTCGTACTCTTCGCAACGAAGAGTTCCCTAAACTGCCTCAAGCTGAAGAAGAGAAGACTTGGTCAGTGGAATCCAAAGCTTTCGCCGAGACAGTAGCTCAAGTGTCTCGCTCAGCTAGCCGTGATGAAAGCAGACCTTTGCTGACTGGAATTTGGATGTCGGTAGTCACTCAAGAAGGTGTTCTGAGGATGGTAGCAACTGACTCTTACAGGTTGGCAATAAAAACGACTGCTTTGGAAAGCGTTCCCGAAGAAGACTTTCAGGCTATTGTTCCGGCCCGTGCCCTGGAAGAAGCTGTTCGTATTTCAGCCGGTGAAAAAGCGGAAGCTCTTAAAATTGGTTTAGGCGAAGGGCAAATTGTGTTTTCTGTAGGTGACACAGTTCTGACCAGCCGCATGATTGACGGCAAGTTCCCTGATTACAAGCAGCTAGTTCCTCAGGAGTTTAGCTACTCACTAGTATTTAATCGAAAAGAGATTCTGGAGAGAGTGGAAAGGATTGGTTTGATGGCCCAAAAAGGAACCCCACTTCGTTTTTGTTTGAATGAAGAAGGACTTAAACTAACTGCTCAATCAGCTGAGATAGGCGACGCCTCTGATCAGATGCCCCTGGAATGGAACAGTGAAGAACTTGAAACTGGATTTAACCCCCAGTATCTAATCGAAGGATTAAAGAGCACCGAATCCGAGCAAGTGGAACTGAAACTAATCAATGCGCTCAAGCCTGGCTTATTGGAGTCCAGTGATGGCTCTGGCTTCCAGTATCTGATTATGCCTGTGCGCCTAGGACTCTAAGTTCCCTTCAACTGAATAGTTTTAAGGGTGGTGTTATGTGTCACCACGCTCTATTATCCTCTATTTCTCTCTCCTGCGGCTATGCCGCCTATAAAAGTATTAACCTCTCTATGCACACTCGGTCGCGACCGCGAATGCCTTTAAGTCTTCAGCAGAATTAAGTCCAGAAGTTTTCCGGCCGATTTGCGCAAGTTGATGCAACCAATCTCTATTCACTTGTATTGTGTTTTTATGATCAAAAAATAACTCTTTTAATAGCCCTCTGCTGTTTTGTTTTGCCAGCCTATGCTCAGGCTGCAGCTACTCCCAAAGAAGTAACCAAACAATCGCTACTGTCTATTGTCCATAAAGATGCACGCATGTATTGCTTGATGCATGGAGAAGCTATGGATACTTGCCCAGCAAATCTCAAAACATGGTTATGGCCTAATGCAAAAGCTTATTCCAGTGTGAGAACTCAAGCTCTTCGTTTGCTTAGACAGATGCCTTACACCTCTACTTGTATTAGCGGAAAAACCGCTTGGGTTGTCTTTTATCGTGACAAGAATTTGTATACAGAGATTTTAACCAAGCAGCCTAGTGGAGTTTGGCGGATTGATCTAGCCAAGGAAATTGAGCCATCGCCCGCTCCTTGTTTTACTGGTTAGCATAAGGAACATAAGATCAAAGCGGCGGATGTTCAAGCATCCAGGCTGCCTGCATTGCTTCCAATGCTTCTCTTCTGGTACGAAAGCGTTGTCCTGAGAGGGCTGTTGCCACTAATAATCCTGGAGCAATCCCCGACTCTCCTGGCGGGCGAGAATAAAACACGCCCCATCTCCTCCTGGGGTCTCCTCCTAATTGGAAAGACCACTGGCAGAACATCCCGGGGCAATCTTTGATGGCCCAGGCAGCTGATTGCACTAGCCGTCCCCAACGGTCATAATCGGCGGCTTTGATTCGCACGGTCTTTAAAGAAGGCATGCACTTATTTTAGAATATAGTTCTTGGCGGAGACCATTTTTCGACCAGCCTGATAAAATGATCTTATGATTACAAATAATACATCTCAGACAACACAGAGTAACGAGCAGACTTTTCGCTGCGAAGGCGAATGGCTTGAGTGGATGGACCAATTCCAGAATCAGTCTCTTCGGGTAATCAAGGTTCCCAAGAATCGTTTTCGTTCCGAAGGCGAGTGGCTTGAGTGGACTGAAAGCCTTGCCGAATCCGCTTCCTAAAGGAAGTGGATCTCTTACTCAGCTAGTCCCGCAGACCCTACTGTTCTCCAGAAAGACCGACGGGGTTATTGCTGAGAAATGGCAATCTAGTCGGCAGCTTAACTAACCTGGAAGCTACCATAATTTTGGTATGTCTTGTTGCCTAGTTCATCCATGACCGAGATATACACTGGATAGATTCCAGCCACGGCGTCGTTGGGTATGGTGATTGTTTGGGACCAAGCACCATCGAGCTGGTCTCCGGAGGTGAGCACCGGCGCCTCGACCCAATTCCCCCAGATGACTCCTAGCTGAGGTGCGGGCCGGTAGACCCACGCATACGGGGTGTCCTTGACTCCACTCGGGTCGGCTGCCCGCCAGGTAAGCGTAATCGCTTCACCGGGCTTGGCGCTCACTGGGATGACAACGTCGGTTGCAACAGGCGCCCCGTTGTCCGACGATCCACCGACGACCGTGAAGTCGGCGGCGGGGGTGTCGGTGCCGATGGAGTTGCCGAAACTATCCTGAGCGTTCATGAAGAGGGAGTAGGTATTGTTGACGGCCCGTGCGGGCACCTTGCAGGTGACCGACCAGACGCCGTCAGCGTTTGTGCCCGAGACGCGGGTGGCCATCAAGGGGAATGAACCAGCGTCGCCGCACCAAGTAATGATCCACCCAGACGCGCCACCGATACTCACATTCGGAGAGTTCGGGTCGATGCTACTCGGGTCTTTCAGGGAGAAGGTTGCGGTGAAATTCTCGCCAGCAGTGACTGCCGAGGGGACGTCTATCCAAGCGGCGGTCGGCCCCGTTCTGTCGATGGTGCAGCGGCCTGAGATCCGGTCGCTGGAGTCCGAGGCACAAGTATCAGAGCCGGAACCGGCGACAACCCGGTCTGTTCCCGCGCCGCCTTTTAGAGCGTCATTACCAAGGCCTCCTTCTACTCGGTCATCACCATTTTCTCCATTAGCAAAGTCATTACCTTTACTACCGTCGATGCGGTCGTTGCCATCTGATCCCAATAGATTATCATCCCCCTCTCCACCAAACACTAGGTCGTTTTCTGCTCCTCCTTTGATATTGTCTCTTCCGTTTTCACCGTGTAAGGCATCAGATCCTCTTTCCCCACTAATAAGGTCATTGCCAGCGCCACCAAAAATAGTGTCTGATCCAGCGCCCCCTATTAGGACATCATTGCCTCCTAACCCATATATTCGATCATTACCACCCAGGCCGCAAATACGGTCCGGTCCGGGGGTACCACGCAATGTGTCGGCTTTTGTTGTTCCGCTGATGGTACATCCGGCTGCCGCTTTAGCCAAGGGAAGCTGTACCAAACTGAGCATGCCAGTCAAACTAAAGACCGTAAATGTTATCACTGAAATTTTTTTAAAGAAGGACATATTCATACCTACGTATTATAGCACACTATTGGTTGGCTTTCCTTTTCCAGGGACTGACAAGTACACTAGACCCCGACGTCAGTTACTTGGGGGTGGACGGATCTTCTTTCGCTGACGTCGGGGTGCTAGCACTCTCTCCGCGGGAAAACTGGCGTGGGGTCCAATCATACACCGATGAGAGAGATGGTGGAGGGAGTCCGACTGAGTCAGACTCTTTGAGCCTAAGGCCCAAGGGCTGGTCATATCAATACCCCAGAGGCCGCTTTACCAAACTTTTCCTTTAGACTTTTTGGCTGAGCAGAACCGCCTGGATGGCCTGCAGGGTTTCGCGACGAGTGGAGAATTTCTGGCCGTCCAGTTGTCTGACAATTTGGTTTGGAAGAGTTCCTCGACCGGTAGAATAAACCTTCCAGCCTCCTTTGGCTTTTCGGATCCATAATCCAGCTGCTTCTCGGATTTCCCACACCGCTGAACCACCACCATATTCCTGATTCATAGCTCCTCCGGCGCGCCAAACTTTACGGATGGTTAGGTTGGAGTCGTCCATCTTACTCGGCTTTTTCGGCAGTGGGGTTGTTGGTATGGAAGCCATCAGATTGTGCGGCGTGTTGTCCAGCCCAAGAAAACATAGCCAAGCCGGAAGCTACACCAACGTTAAGGGATCTAACACTTCCCCATTGGGGGATGTAAATCAGGTGGTCTGCTTCTGCTCTACTCCAAGGACTGATGCCAATTTGCTCTTGCCCGAAGATCATTAAACTTTTTTGGGGCCATTGGAATTGGAGCATATTCTCGGCTCCGGGTTGATTGTCTACAGCAACAATCGAATAGCCTCGCTCGCGATACTCTTCAATCACCGGCCTGCTGTCCTTGGCTTTGCTTAAATGTTCATAATTATGAACTCCCATAGCACCGCGACGGTCCCACCGGTTGTGCCCAACCAGCCACAACCTTTCAGCTAGGAAAGCATTACAGTTTCTTAGGACTGTGCCTACATTGAAATCAATAGCCAGGTTTTCTACCATAACCGCAAAAGGGTGTCTGCGCTGGTCAAGGTCAGCCCGAATGGCTTCTGTCTCCCAATACTTGTAGTAGTCAATAACATTGCGTCGGTCCTCACCGCGCAGAGCTTGGGGATCATTTAAGATTTCGGGCCACTGTGAGTATTGGGATTGTGAAGAATGGTCCATAGCAGAATGTACTACGTTCAGTGCATCCTTGCCAGGGAACTATGCTACTAAGTTTTTTGAGTCCATGTCTTGCCTTTGATTAAGGCAAGATTGTATTTTGTAATCATTCGAGTGGCGGCGGCTCGTTGAGATGTGCTTAGTTGTGTAATAGCAGTGACTGTGAAATATGCTTCTCGAATGTAGAGGGTTTTCTTGCTTGACGCAGCACCCCTGCTGAAATAGGCAGTGAAATAACAGATGCTATTGTTTCTGTTGCATCGCCCTTTGCTCATTTTGGTGATAATTCTATACCCATTGGAACAGCATCTGAATTTAGCTGAGGAAAGAAACCATGAGCCGCGGTAATTTGAGTCAAGAGATACTTTAGCTGTGACCATGGCGTGCCATCCTGAGTTGTTATGGTATCGCTTGGTGGTTATCTGGGTGACGTATGCTTTGAAAGTCAATGATCTTGCTGGTTTAGCAGTATTATTGACTGCAGCTGCCTTGTTGGAGGCAAGGATAGAGGGGATGGTCAGCAGTGAACATACTATAAGGCTTAATGCCGTAATGTTAATTTTCTTCATGTAGATGATGGTATACAAATAAATTTCAAATAAGCAAATATTTTTAACACTTGGAGCATTTAGTTGAAGGGTTTTGAACACGGTGATATGGTTTTTATATGATTCATGTTTCCAAGGTTGTGCGTTACACTTTTCTGTTAATCACTTTTTCTTTTTCAGCACTTGGCTTATTGGTTGAATCTTCTCAGGCAGCTCCTGGTTGGCTGCAGCAAGAAGAACCTTATGCCAAGATTACTAAGCTCTCAAGCCATTTTGCTAAAGGCGCGGCAAGACCAGCTGAAGCTGTTGCTGCATACCAACTTCAGGATAAGAAAGATTCTGATTTGGGACTACTGGTTACCAGGGACTCTAAGAGAGTAATATGGAATATCTACGACAATGGTTTTCTCCAGGCTGCGGTCGTGGAGCCTAATACATCAGATGGCTATAAACACGGTAAAGTAATTTACGCAGAACAAGCGGCTGCGTTGCTTAAACAACAAGGACTTCCCCTGCCCGGAAAAGTTCCTGTAGACACTTCCACGCTGAATCTTTTCAATCCTTTTGCATCACAAACATCGATTAAAGAGCCATATGCTCAGCCTCAACTTGTGTGGCTCATAATAGTCGCGGTGGGTATCTCCGTGGCCAGTGATGTTATTAGCGGTGAAACTAGTATAAAAAAGATTACTGAACATGCTGCTATGAGTGCAGTAACAGCTTATGCCTTAGGTCCGTTGGCCGGCAAAATAGTGAGTAGAGCCGCTAGTTTTGGAATAGTCAGGAGTATGGGGTCGCGCCTGGCAAGTAGGTTACAGGGTGTGGTGAAGCTTAATAATAAACGCAAAGCATGGCAACTGCGTAGCTATGCTGCTCGCAAAGGTGTGACTATTCGGTATGCACAGAAAGTATGTGGACGCTCAGGTCCAGTGGGTACTCTCTGTAGAAGTACTTACCGTCGCGACGGACGGAAAATTCGTAATACTGCTGTGACAAATTGGAGGCAAGCACGAGACGCTGTTATTAGAGGGGTTCGGGACGAGAAGATTAAAGAGCAGAAGTTTGGTGTTGCAGGCGTACATTGTTCCAGTGCAATTCGTAAGACTCGAAATACTCTGGCCTGGCGCTATGCAAGACACTTTGCCCAAAGCTACTGTGGTTAATTGCTTTTAAAGCGCATTATGGGTTGCCATTTCTGGTAACCCATAATAATATTACTTTATGGATCAATTACAGTCTCTACAACAATTCACAGAACTATCTCAAAAACTTGAGGGAGGCATTCGCAGGCCCCGGTTTCTAGGTGGAGGCAGAAGCCCTGCTGAGGAAAAACTTAAAGACGTAACTAAGCAGGCTTCTCGATTAGAAGCTCTGATTATAGAATGTCACGACTGGGCTGGCCGGATTAAAGAATACGAGGGTAACGAAGTAGAAGCGTTTGATGAGGAAGAAGATGCTGCTGTAAATCTGGTACAGCAGAAAGAAGAGTGGCTTCAGGACGCTGTGCCTTGGTGTATCCGAGACAGCTTCCAGGCTGTTCTGAATTGGACCGACGAAATGTTCTCGGGAAAATACGGCTATTCCAGGGTAGATCTAGAGGGGCGTGGAATTTTAGTTGAGGAACGGACCGAAGGCAAGTTTATTAGAGATTACCGGAGTGGAGCAGAGATGAAGGTTGTTGCGGAGGAGGACTGGAAAGGCGGAGATGGATTTTTGACTGTCAAACCAAGCGATCAGGGCCTATCAGCACTTCAAGCCGAGATTGATTCTGGTGTTAAGATGGGTTCAGCGGTAGAGCAAGGCGAAATTCCTGAACAGCTGGAGCAAATTCATCAAGAATTGGAACAAGCTTACAAAGAGGTCCAGCAGGCACAAGAAGTTTTGAGCAACGGATATATCCGCCGGTCAATCGGGGAAGTCTAAAATAGGGTCGAGCTGACATCCTCCCCACCGGCTCCAGGTTTTTCCTAGTCGGACTTTGATGATTAATATGACTGCATGGGTATCTCGACTTGACCGCTCCCTATGCATCCGGATATACTGTTCTTAGATGCTCCTGCTTTGGCAAAGATACAAATACGCCGCTCTGGTAGTCACGGTGAGCTCTGGTTTGATGGCAGGTTTGGCTTTTTATCAAAACGGTCATAGTTCTGCTTCGGCGCAGCCGTCATCTGGCTCCCCGGTCTCGGCGGCTGCTACGGGACGGGTTCTGTATTATGGGGATTCCCTGGCAGCAGAGTCAGCTCGTTATGCTCGGGCTAATCTGGGCAGCAAAGTAAGTCTGATAGACCGTTCCTATCCTGGGTCTTCACCTTGCGATTGGATGAAAACAGCCCGGCGAGACCTTTCTCGCGGGCGGCCTCGCGCAGTAATCATTGAGACTTTCGGTAATAATATTTCTCCTTGCCAAAAAGTGGCTGGGCATAAGGTGCCTAGTGGGAGTCTCGCTTATTGGGCGATGTATCAAAAGCACGTCAATGCCCTGGTAGCACTGTTTCCTTCTAGCGTTCCTATTTGGCTGACTGCTGCTCCAGCTGCCAAGAATGACCGCTCTGGAGGCGGATCGCATAAGGCTCGAATGCTCCTTGTGATGAAGATTGTTGCTCGTTTCCACCGCAACGTCCGAGTGGTGGATGCTGGTAGGGCATTGGAAATCCCAGCAGGCCGTTACTCTGCTTTCGGACCTTGTCTGAAAGGTTCGCCTTGTTCTAACCAGCCTCGTCGTGGCTGGACTCGCTACCGGGCTATGGATGGACTTCACTTCTGCCCGACCATTTATTGGGCTACAGTAAACAAGCTGCGTAACTGTTCTGTGTTCGCTACTGGAGCCAAGAAGTTTGGCGTGGCTCAGTCGAATCCTGTCAAGAAATATCTCGGACTCTAGCCCCGAGGCGTTACTCGGTAAGCATCATACACTGATTCGATATTCCTAAGCCTGGTAATAGCCTGGTCGACTGTGCGTGTGTCAGGCACTTCCACTACGAAACGACCACCCATAGTTGCTTCACGGCTGAACACTTGAACTTCCACTATATTAGCTCCGCTTTCAGCTAGGGCTTTGGATATTTCTTCCAGGAGCCTGGTACGGTCCCATCCTTCTACTCCTATTTCAACTCGGAATGAAGTTCTCGGAGAGCCTTCCCAATGGACTCCAACAATACGCTGGGGATCTTTCTTTAAACTTCGCAGGTTAGGACAGTCTTCCCGATGAATGGTTATTCCTCTTCCCAGGGAAACATAGCCGCTAATGGGATCTCCCGGAGCCGGCAGACAGCACTTGGCCATCCGGAGCATGACTTCCCCGCCTACTCCTTGGACGTGAATTCCGTATTGCCCAGCTGTAGCATTAGGCTGGTGACCGTTGCGACCGCTTTGCAGCAGTTCTTGAGTGGGAGTTGTGATAGGTGCAACTGATTCTCCTGAGCGTAGTTGACTATGAATCTTTTGGATCAGAGGAGCAGTTTGGATTTTCTCGGAACCTAAGGCTCGATAGAATTCATCTGCTTTTTTGAATCCTGCTTCGTGCATAATTTCTGCTAGCAGCGGAGAACCAATTATTCTTTGTACCGGAAGTCCATCTGAACGCAATGCATTGGATAATTTTTCGCGACCTTTTTGTTCACTGTCTTGACGATCCCTGGACCTAAACCAGGCCCTGATTTTATTTCTGGCTCTGCTTGTTCCTACTAGTCCCAGCCAATCTCTGGAAGGGCCTTTTTCGCCTTTACTGGTTAAAGCCTCTACGATGTCTCCACTGGAGAGTTTATAAGACAGGGGAACAATATGCCCATTAACTTTAGCGCCCACACAACGATGCCCGACTTCTGTATGAATATCATAAGCAAAATCCAGCGGGGTAGCTCCTGCGGCCAGGGTACGGACTTCACCTTTGGGAGTGAATACATATACTTCCCCTGAAACAATTTCTCCTCGCAGTGCTTCAAGAAACATCTCTGGATCATTAAGGTCAGAAGGGAGTTCTGCTATTTCTGTTACCCATTTCATTTGACTGGCAGGGCTTTGTCCGTCTTTGTATCTCCAGTGAGCAGCAATACCTAATTCAGCCCAATGATGCATTTGCCAAGTTCTGATTTGGATTTCCAGAGGCTTTCTTCCCGGACCAACTACAGTTGTATGCAGGGACTGGTATCCGTTGCGCTTAGGGACAGCTATGTAATCTTTAAACCTTCCCGGCATGGGAGTCCATAGCGAGTGCACAGCACCAATAGCCGCATAACAGTCCTGAACGGAATGAACGATCACTCGCATAGCAGTTAGATCATAGATTTGATTAAACTCCCTACCTTTGGAAATCATTTTTTGGTAGATGGAATAAAAATGCTTGGCCCTACCGCTAATTTCTGCCTGTACGCCAAGAGAGTTCAATTCTTGCTTTAATTCTTGACTAGCCTGTTGGATGTATTCTTCTCGCTGAGTTCGATGCTGGCTGACCATCTGTTTTAGTTCTTGATATTTTTGGGGATGCAAAATCATCAGGGCTAGGTCTTCCAGTTGAGACTTAGCTTGATGAATACCAAGGCGGTGAGCCAAAGGAGCATAAATATCAAGGCTCTCTCTAGCTTTTTGAATCTGCTTTTGCCTGGGCAGAGAAGAAATGGTTTTCATATTATGTATACGGTCGGCTAGTTTAATAAGAATCACCCGGGAATCTTTAGTCATAGCCACAATCATCTTGCGGTAAGTCTCAGCTTGTTTTTCATTACGACTTTGGAAGTGAAGCTCAGTGAGCTTAGTGACCCCGTCTACAATCTCTGAAACTTCGCTGCCAAATTTTTCTCTGATTTCTTCTACGCTAATAGGTGTATCTTCTGCAACGTCATGCAAAAGAGCGGCTTGCAGCGCGCTTAAATCTAGACCCATTTCAGCGCAGCTGGTAGCTACAGCCAGAGGGTGTTCAATGAAAGGTTCTCCACTTAGTCTGGTTTGTCCATCATGTGCTCTGGCCGCAAAAGAATAAGCCCTGGCTAGTTCGCGGCGGTTAATCCTGTTACCGGTACGCTCC
>Ga0214923_10003404_pt1 | contig 19937 bp, 14 predicted proteins | sample LL1510_MetaG_FD_177993 | JGI IMG/M metagenome (GOLD analysis project Ga0214923, IMG submission 177993) | Freshwater microbial communities from Lake Lanier, Atlanta, Georgia, United States - LL-1510 | ecosystem: Environmental > Aquatic > Freshwater > Lake | place: USA: Georgia | collected...
ATTTAGTGCATGTCTTCTACAGCGGTTACGATTTTACAACTTCGGCAAGACACAAATTCGCCATTGCTATAGCGCCTTTTTGCCAAAAGGATTTCTACAGGACTACAAATGCATCTGCATACCCAAATGCCCCCACCACGGCTCCTTACTAGTTCAGCTAGATTGGGAGCAGACAGAGGGAGTTAGAGCAAATTTGTTATTGCTGGACCGCTTCCACTCGTAGGAACTTCTTAGTTCCGCTGACTGGAACGCTGGCGGTCTTTTGCTGTACGGTCACCCCGTTCACTGATCTGGGAGCACCCACATCGGCGACGATAACATCGGTTGTGACCCAACCGCTTGGGACTGCAGCTAAATCAGCACTCGTTTTCGGCGTCACCGTTAATCCGACCGTTCCCTGTCTCACGTGGTAGGTCAGGACAAGGTTTCCACCTGTAATCGCAACGGTTGGCTTCAGGCTCGGATCCAACGTGCCTGGAGACGCCGCACCAAAGACGTAATCCAAGAACGCCGCATCCGATGCACCCGCCCCGTTCAACCACCCACTGTAGGTAGTACCTAAAGGCGCAGCTACTCGCACAGTTCTTAGAACCGCAATTGCAGCGTTCCCTGCTGCATCGGTTGCGTTGTAGGTGATTGTGTAGTCACCCGCTGCAGTCGTATTTACCGTTCCCGTGCCCTGAATGGTTCGCGTAGCGTCCACGTTATCAGTCACCGTTGCACCTGGATCGGCATACGTTCCCCCATTGGCAATAAGTAGCGGATTCGCTCCAATTAAAGTAATGACTGGTTTTGTCGTATCAGTCGCAGGAGCAGTTTCATTCTCCAGAATGGTTACTGTCACAGTTCCAGTGCTCAATGGATTACTGCTCGCACTATCCGTGGCTGTTAACACCACGTTCACATCTCCGCCGTAGACCGAATTATCGATCGCTTCAATCGTCAGAGTCGTGGAGGCAACCCCATCTGCCAGTGTGAATGAATAAGGCAACTGTTGCGGAATACCTCCCACCAACACCTGAACCTTTCCAATCGTCCCAGCCGATAGAACCCCCGAGACCGACCCCACCGATCCACCTGTTCTTGAAATTGTTAGAGTCGTTGAGGTAAATGATCCCCCTTCATTAATTTGCGCATCTCCCAGCGCCAATCTCAACCCAGGAGCATCCTCGATATCCGCCTGATCCCTAGGCTGAATCTGCCCACCACCTGTAAAGGGACTCGCAGCCACAAATTGTCCGTAGATGCCGGTGATCGCCGCAGGATACGTTGGCTCGGTCAATGCCGTGCTACCAACGTTCAGGCGAGTAGTTAAATTTACGCCACTATTCGCAAGAATGATATTGGATCCAGACGTAACCGTGCCAACTACGGTTAATGCCCACGTGCCGCTGACCTTGCTTAAGCCCACCACCCGCACCAAGCTTCCCTCGTAGGCTTCATGAGCAGCAGTTAGTTGATCAATCGTTAGCGTAACAGGAGTCGGAACTGCAGTTGCCGTTCCCAACCGAACCACCTGACTACTCGCCGCCACCACTAACTCAGTTAGACCACTGTAATTCAGTACAGAACCTGTAACCACATACTCGTCGCCACGAACAAAAAGATTCCTTTGGCCAGAGTAAATATTAATCCCCGCCTTGAGGATCCCGTTGGGCTGACCACTCTGCAGGTAGGCCGAGGTTGAGGATGTAGAATTGAAATTCTCCTCCGTGCACACACCTTGTACGGCCACCGTCTTCCCCACATCCAAGGATACCCCGTTCGCATCCACATCCCCAAGATTCGCAATCGGAATCGTCACCACCGCGGTTGGTTGGATGAGCAAGGGCTGGAGATTTCCATCTACGCCCGTCTGGACCGTGAAAGGATAGTTCCCATCCTTGGTCAGATCGCCCGCAGTTTCTGGGGTAGTCAATCCAGTGATATTGATTGTGACTGGATTGAGTTGATCCACAACAAGCCCTGTAATGGTCAGAGTCGATCCACTCAAGGTCTTCACAGGGGAACCTGCCCCTGTTCCCGATACTGTTACGTTGCCTGCACTCAATCCCGTAAAGGCCGCTGGGACAGCCACACTCATCGCACTGATCGTTCCGGAACTGAGTGTTCCCGTCAGGGTCAACGATACCGTCTGCCCCGCTGTAGCCTTCGGGAAGATATTTTGTGTCACAAAGGGACTGGACGGTGTCGCGTTCGCAATTGCCAGCGTGCCTGTGCCCTGCACAGCCGTTGCTCCCAAGTTTTGGGAAGTGTTGGCAGAGCCCTTCGAACTCGCGGCCCCAGCAATCCATGCAAAATCAGCCGCACGGGAGCCTGGCCCCACACGTTGTATGCTGGTATTGGGTGTAGCCTGGGTTTCAGAAACCTTGCAGTCCGTCGAAGTATAACCCGCCGCAACACCCGTCGATGCTGTCATCACACCCTCATAACTCAAAAACTCCTCCACCACTCCGTCAATAATCAGTGCCATCCCATCGTTTCCACCGTTCTGAATATAGCCCCCACTCGTGCTTGCCGCCATGGGTATAGTCAGAATTCGATAGCCATTGGATGCCGTTCCCAAAGTCATAGATGCGAAGGGTACTTCTAAGATAGAGGCGGAAGATGTACCTCCGGGCAAAGTCACTACGACACTGTAGGGAACAGCAGCAGTGGTAGTGTTTCCGTTGTAAAACACAACTGAAACATTGTCCGAAGTTCCAGGTGCCAAAACGATTTCCACAAATTCACCTGGATCGTTTGTAATCGAATTATCATAGTGAAACTCGTTGATCCAACCCTTAACCGCTAATGGTGCAGTTGGAACATCCACATTTGTGACCGTCAACGTTGCACTCGCGGTCGTGTAATTGCTGTTTGAAGCTTCAATCGCTGTTGTTTGTGGTTGAAAACTACCCGAACTCGCCACTGCCGCGATGGCAAAGGTCGCGTTGGTCTGACCATTGGTGATTGTAACTGTCGAAGGCACCGTCGCCGCCGCCGTATTTGTGCTCACCAAGTTGACCACTAAATCAGTGCCCAAGCTTGCTGGAATCCCCACCGTGCCCGTTGTGGCATTCGCTCCAGCGTTTTCGGCCACGCTGTTGGTCGCGAGAACTAGAGTAAGAGCAGGCTGGGTGACCGTTCCGCTCACCGTAAAATTGTTGCTGGCTGTGCCGCTCACGTTACCCACCGTGGCACTGACCGCGCCGGCAGGGGCCAAAGCCGATATCCGCACGTAAACTGTGTTGCTCAAAGTACCACCAGCAGAAGGAGCCAAGGAGAATGAGTTGGTGTACCCCGTAGAGGAGTTGGTGCTGACTTCAATCGCATTCGTCGAGGCGGTGACCAGCAGATTCGAAACGAGATTGGTTCCCGTAACCGTATAGTTCGTCGGTGCCGAAGCCTGCCCCACATAGTTCGTCAACCCAGTTGCGCTGGTCGGAGAAACCGTAACCGAAGGTGTACCTGCCGCGGTTACCGTCCCACTCACTGCCACGTTGGCGGTCGTCGCACCCGTGCTGGCTAAGGTTACGTTCCCCGAAGGAGACCCTTGAGCCGTAGCGGCTGCAATCCGAACCGAAATCGTCCCGCTGGCCGACCCACCGCTTTGCGTAATTGTTGCTGAACCGCCAAAGGTGGCACCATCACTAGCAACTTCAAAACCCGTCGGAGCCGTTACCGTCACATTTGCGGACAAATTTGCCCCCGTCACCGTGAAAGTCTGCGCTGCCGAAGCCGTCCCCGCCGTAGTTGTTAATCCAGTTAGGCTAGTCGGATTGAGAGTGATAGTTGGTGTAGAACTACCTCCCCCAGAAGATGAGTTACGAGGTGCCGCGGCCGCAGCCGAAAAATTAGCCTTGTTGTCATTGGTGTCTGTGGCCCCACTCCCTGCACGGAAAATAGCATTGGCAGTTGATGGAGCAGGTGCTGCACCTGTTCCTTCATAAGTAGAGGCCGTACCGAATCCCACAAAATCAACTGCTCCGGTTGGAACAGTTCCAGAAAAAGCAGTCGTTGAATTTGCTAGTGCCACTTTTCCATTGGTCGCTGACATATTTACACTTCCAGTACCTGTAGCAATGCCAGCGTAGTCTGGCGCAGGAAGTGCCGACCCCACCGAACCTCCGCTTGCTAAGCTAATTAAGAAATATTTGCCCGGTTGAATCGTCCCAGAAATAGCCTGTACCGACCAGGAAGTTCCAGTGGCAGAGGCATATTGTATGGACCAACCAGATAGATTCTGAGCAGTACTGCCAGAATTATATAGTTCTACGTAATCTGTATTGTATACCGCTGAAGTATTTCCGCCTGCCCCATAAACTTGACTAATTTTGACCTGTGCCTGAGCTACACCGGAAAGCGTGATTACAGTCGCGATCAGCGCGATGCACCATTTTGTGAATCCAAAGTTTAAATTGCCGAGGCTGTTCTTCATATTTTTATTTTCCTGTTTTTTATCGACTCCAAAAGTGTGTCCGCCCACTGCGTAAGCAGTAGCAAAACACACTGAAACGGATCAGGTTTGATACCACACTCACAACTTGCTCCCCATTAACCCAAAAGCTAGGACTATTTTGTGACAATATGATGGCACTTATTTTGAGATAAAAATACAAATAATAATCTACCCACCAACGATTTATATTAGTTTTTTAGATAATATATTTATTGCCGTACTAGAGAATAATTCGCCTTCTTGGCCCCGTATCCGTCGATAGCCAATTTTTTCTATAAGTTTCACAAACCCCTAAACCCCTCAAGCCCCTCCCGGCGCGCAGCGCCCCCCTTCTACTTAAATGTCCCAACAGGTTTATTCGCGTTTTTTGGATCCACCACCCAAACCGCCACACTGGAAGGAACCACGTAATTGCTCGAGCCCACTCTGTTTGTTAAAACACCCCCACCATTCGTATCAATCGCGAGAAAAAAATTCGACTGCGCTTTATAAAAGCCACTGGGGGTAACGAGCCCCGATGCATTCGTAAACTTCGGCGGCACCTCCAGAAACGCAATCCCGCGTGTATTTTGAATACTCGTCCCTGTTGAGTTGGTGGTGCTCATCAAATTTAAAAAATTCAAATCCGTTTTTCCGCTGTTGGATGGATACTGCGAATACTCCGCATAAAACGCGTTCACGGCCGTCTTGATGGATTCCGCCATCGCCGCCACCTCCGCCTTCTTCCCTGCCTGTATCGCCCCATTGATCGCTGGCAAACCTAATCCCGCCAGTAACCCAATGATCGAAATGACAACCAGCAATTCCACCAACGTAAACGAGCTGCTTTTTGCCTTTGGAAATTTCCGAGATGAAGTTATGTTCATAACTATGACTACACCCACTCCCATCCCTTTCCACCAGAAAAATCCTCTTCCCAAAACCTTCGCCGCAGATTCAAAACTTCAATCCAAAATCAAAAATCAAGAATCCAAAATTTTGAACTCTCCTTCATCCCTCAAACCCTTCATCCCTCTCCGCACCATGGCGGCATTCACCCTGATCGAACTCCTCGCTGTCATCACCATTATCGGCATCCTCGCAGGCCTTACCCTCGGTGCTGCGGGAGCCGTTCGCCGTCATGGTGCCACCTCCACTGCCAAAGCAGAGGTCGCCGCCCTCCAAGCCGCATGCGACCGCTACTATGCCGATAACAATGCCTACCCCATCGGCACTGCCAGCCCCACAACTGTCACAGCCCCCGCAGGCGGAACAGTTCTCTTCACTAATCTGCTTGGTTCAACCACCTTAACGGCTGCCCCTACCAGCAAACGCTACTTCGAACCCAAACCCGCCATGGTTTATACAAACGGATCCCCCAACTACTTCATCGATCCCTGGGGCTACGCCTACGGCTACAACTCCGACGGCACCAACGCCCCACTCATCTGGTCGACCGCAGGTCAAACAACAGCGGGTGGCACAAATAAGTGGATCACCAGCTGGCCTAAGATGTAATTAGTTATATAACATATATTTATATACTAAAGTTTCTTTTTTAATATTCACACTTTAAGCTAGTGTTGACATTGTAAATCTTAAGTGTACCTACTGTAGTTGTGATCTTCTCTATTCCCACGCCCGCTAAGCTGGACACGTTTTCTTCAAAACAACATTCGCACCTCTTCCCAACCCAACATCCGCGCGTAAGCGCGTCCCGGGAACGCGGGGAAAAATCCAACATCCAAAATCGCCTCCTCTTCTCCTTAATCCCTTCCCCTTTTAATCCCTTTTCCCCTCGCCGCCCCGCACCAGCGTTCACCCTCGTCGAACTCCTTGCCGTTGTTGGCATCATGGGACTCCTCGCCGCAGTTGCTGTTCCCGCCCTCAAAGGCCTCACCGGAAGCGGAGGTCGAAAACAAGCCCTCAGCCAAGTGATGGGTGCCCTCGAAATCGCCCGCAACACCGCCATCTCCACCGGCACCAACGCCGCCGTTATCTTTCCCGACAGCAGTTTTGGATCAGGCGATGCGTACAAATATCGCTCGATGGCGGTCGTCGCATGGAACGCAACCAACTCGGCCACCCCTGCCACAATGGTCGGATCCTGGATCGTCCTCCCGCAAGGGATTGCGCTCCTTCCAAAATCCATCTCCGCCCTGCCACAAGCGACCAATGTTTCCGTTCGCATTTTGACCACAACTAGCCCAGTGGCAAACTTTCGGGCGATTTGTTTTCAATCGGATGGCGGCCTTGACCTAACCCAAATCCCCTTGCCCACCAGCGGAATAGCTTTCTTTGAAGGAACAGTCACGGGTACCACCACAAACCCCACATCCAAAATGACCAATTTCGAGACCGTCCGCCTGTATCAGTACACCGGCCGCACTATCCCCACCCTCGCTCCCGCCCCATGAACTTTTTTCCTCATTCCACGTCTCGCCGCCTCTCGGTGGCGTTCAGCCTGACCGAAGTCGTCATCGCCATGGGCGTGGCCGCCGTCGCCTTTACCTCCATCATCGCCCTCTTTCCTCTCGGCCTCAATATGAGCAAGGAAAGTTACGAAGCCACCCAAGCCGCCCTCATCGCTCAAACAATCCTTGCCGATGCAAAAGACCAGCAAACCGGCACTGGAAACTTACGCACACCAAAGAAGCCCTATAACACAAAACTAATCCAAATCTCGTCCAACTCAGATCCCATCAAAGTTTCAAGCAACTACGTCACCGTACAGATCGACCAACTTACCCCTCAAAATGTATATATCGCCTACAAACCGTTCAGTGGGACAGGAAACGATACCGACACCAACAATCCTTCCATGCTCAGACCATCAGCAGGCACTAACACTACTACAGAACCCCCGTGGTACACGCAGGGGAGCAATGGTGCCTTCGCGTTGGTCAAAGTTACTTTCTCTCCAACCATACGCTTGGGATCGGCCACCTCAACCAGCACCCCTCAACGCGTGGATGTATCGGTCGAAACCCCAGGCAACGTAAACATCAGCAACCGAACCTGCTACCTTTTTACAGGAGCTGTACGACCATGACCCCTCTCACCTCTGTTAATGCTTCGGATGAAGCATTCGAATTGCATCATTACGCGGGCGTAGGATTCGCTCAGGCCGCAATGGATTTTCACTGGCATCCCAAAAACCAACTTCTGACATCTACTCCTTCGCACATTCTCACTTTTTCACCTCTCCGTAATCCAAAATTCAAAATCAAAAATCTGACCGTAAGCGCGTCCCGCAAACGCGGGGAAAAATCCAATCGATCTCTCCACCTTCCAGCGACGGGTTTCACCCTGATCGAGCTGATGGCCGCCACGACGGTACTCTCCGTAATTCTCCTCATGATGGTTGGCATGCAGGATCAGATGTCCAAAGCCTGGTCGAACTCGAACCGCAGAACCGACGCCACCCGAGAAGCCCGCGCCGCTTGTCGCCTAATGGCGGAGGATCTTTCCTGTCTGGTTTTTCGTCCTCAGTCCTTTGACAACCAATCCTCCTATGCTGTCGGACTGGAAAATCAAGGAATCCCATTTCTCTACTCAAGTAATGGAACAGGCCCCATTTCCATACCAAGCAATCAACCATCTGCCGCATACTTCTTTGGCATATCCGCCCGGAATCCCGCAGGTCCTGACACTGGGGACCTAGCCATCATTGGGTACTATATCGCCTCGTCCTCCCGCACCAACGTTAACGGATTCGTCACCACAAACTACAATCTCCACCGTTACTATGTTCCCGCCTCCAACGCAGTGAGTCAGCTCATCACGTGGTTTGCCACTCCCACCAAAAGCCGTACCGCCAATCTTCTATTCAAACCTGATCCCAGTAAGGATGACATCCTATCACGCAACACCTGCAACCTTAGAATTACCATTTACAATCGGCAGGACGGCAATACCAAAGGGCTACCCAACAAGGTGAATAACGGACTCAACTATCAGTGCACTTCGGCTGGTAGCAGCGGTTACTACTCTGGAAGTAAAATTCAGTCAGAGATAACAGTTTATCCTGAGGACTTAGCCCAGAAAATTCCCTACACCAGTTGGGTGAACTCCACCAACATCCAAAAATTCGCTCGCTCCTACGAGTTTAGAGTCGACGTTCCACGCGACTAAAATGAAAACCCACCCTCTTTCTCCCACCATTGCATTCTCCCCCAGTTTCGCGCTGATCAGTGTCCTTGCCCTTGTCTCCCTCGCCGCCCTCACCGCCACCGCCTTTCTAGCCTCCGCCCGATTGGAACGCCAAGCCACCATGCCCCTAACCCAAACTACTATGCTGGAGATGGCTCTAAACACTGGGGTCAATGCCGCCAAAGAAATGCTCGATTACGCCCCCTCGAAACACTTCAACTTCGTCACGACATATTGGCGAGGGGCAAACAATAACGATTGGACGAACGAACTAGGATATCTTCTGAGTGGTGCTGTTCAACTCACGAACAACCAAACATCCTGTATTGTTAACTACTACTGCTGCTTCAGCACATCCAAAATGACCAACCTCGGCACCAGTGCCAATGAACTTATCGTTATTTCAAATAACGTCATCAATCAAGGAAGTTTTTTCAGCCAAATGTCCTCTTTTATGGCTACCCAAACCAATTTTTTAGCAGGGCAATCCACCAATATCCCTCTTCTCGGCGATACTCCATCAAACCGCCATACATCCCCGCCCGTGGGTTGGGTCTATATTAAACAGAATGTTCGGGTTAAGCCTGGCTCAACCAACACCACCAACGTTCCCGTCGCGCGCTTCGCTTTTTTTGTTCAAGACCTATGCGGAATGATCGATGCAGAGCGCATGGGCGGTCTTATCAACAACACCCCATATCGCGATAGTACCGCGCTTCCAGCTGGCTATAATCTGGGAACCAATCCTGCCGAAATTTCACTCACAAACCTCACTGACACTGTGCTAACCAATGCCGACAAGGTCTCTAACTTAGTATCTCCCAATAACCGTATGAAATATTTATCCCCAGGGATGCTCGTTCTTACGAATGGAGGCGGGCTCAACACCAACGACCTGCGCTATGTAACCACAGGCCTTCGCCACTGGACCAACGCCTATGAACGGATCCCCATTGGATTGGGTTACCCCAGATCGTGGGAGATCAAAACCCAACTGAAAGATGTGAACTTTACAAACCTTGTCCTCACAACCCCTTCGGGGCCCTCGCCAAGCACCGCGATCCCAACAACAAACACAAACTTCATTCTATTCATTTCGAATAACCTAAGTCAGTTCGCCGCGCGGTCAGGCGGAATGAATACGAACCGATATCTGGCCGCCCTCGGAGCTAACGCGAATGATTTTATCGACACAGATATCGTTCCTACGACGAACGGGGCAGGTAATACCGCCGTATGCGGAATCGAACCCCTTCCCTTGGTTACCGAGACTGTAACCTCCGTCTGGTGGTTTAACCACGGCCTTAATATCGAACCTTACGTAGGCAAACTTGTGGATGAAATCAGAGTCGAAAATTTTGTTGAACTATGGAACCCTTCGGATCGTACTTTCAACGGCACCATCAGAATATGTTTTTCCAATAACTATAGTTGCGGGCCTGTAACGTGGGTTGGAGGCAGCCTTGTGGGGGGACTAGATCTTACGAAAAAATCTTCTGCCACCCGCACAGTCACGAACTCACTAGGTAACACAGTCGCAGTCAATGACATCAACCCACTCACGGTGAATCTTGCGCCCAACCAGTATGGTGTCTATTCGCTTGGAACCAATATTCATAAATTTGTGATCGCGAACACAAGCGTAGATCCAACTTACTCCAGTGGTGGGGCTTTCAGCAAACAGAGCGCCAAATTAAGTCTCGAGAGGCCGAATCAAGCAGGCCAAGATATTTTCGATAGCAAGATTCAGCTTTATACAGGAAATACCCTCTATTTCCAAGCTACCAACTTAATGCGACAAACAAGAAGTTTGGGCTGTAATTTGCAAGGCTCGCCTGCCGTTTTTGGCGGTAGTTTGCCCGCACTTCGCATGACCTATAATGCTGGCCAAGCCTCCTCCCCTGCCATGCCGGGTGATCCTAGAATAGCATTTTATTTAACCTGTACCAATGCGTCGACTGGATACGCTTGGAATGGCAATAAACCTGGCGCCACCCTTGGTTATCGTAACTACGCATGGAGTTCGGTTGCCCCCGCGACCGAATATAATGCCTCACCCACGCTTTGGATGGATGGTGGCCACGCTAATTCACCTGTCGGCCCACCTTTGGGCGTGACAGCTATAACCCAGCCCACCCTCGGAGTTCAACCTGCCACTTCCGACTACATCCAGACATTTAACAATACGGGTACTTGGAGCAATATCTTCGAGCTAGGTAGAATATTTGATCCCATGGCCTGGAATGTTCCTGTCAATTCACCGTGCGTTACTAGCGCCCATTCTGCGGCGGGTGATGGTGGTACCGTACTAACGAACGGTGGTGGAACCACTCTTCGCATAGGCCGAGCCGAACATCAACGCTTCGCTTGGACGAATCAAGGAGGAGTCGCGCTCGATACCCCCAACATGCAGATGTCCTCAGCTGCCCTCCTCGACATGTTCTGCGTGACAAACCAGTTTGATGAAAGTGGCCAGATAAACTTAAATACAGCACCCGCACCCGTTCTTCGTGCCCTAGCAGGAGGAATACTCCTTAAGAAAGACCCCGCTTTAATCAATAACTTGAATGGAATTGCCGCTAGCCATCCCGTTCCCCCTGGTATGGCTGAAGCCTTTGCCCAAGGAGTCATGCGATTCCGCGCCAAATACCCTTTCTACTCCCCCAGCCAACTTGCTTTTATCGGCACCGATCCCGTCTGGCCCAACACCACCACATGGCCTGTCAACGCTGTCTTTGGAAATACCAACAACATCGCTTTGAATAAAGCACCAGGCAACACCTTTGGTGGATCTACCAGAATTAACGTAAACGAGTGGAACGATGAGGCCGCCGAAGAGTGGTTCGCCAAAATCTACAAGCTTTCGACAACTTATAGCCGAAACTATCGCGTTTATGTCATCGCCCAAAAAGCCACGAATCAAGGCAATAACCTCATTGGAGTCGGACCAGTCGTACGCAAATATTATAATGTCTGCACACGTCAGAATACAGACAGCATAACTGACGTACCCGCAGCCAGCACCTCAACGCTCAACACATATGAAGCGCCCTATTGATTCATATCATATCCTAGTTTAAAAAAGATTATTCCATGAAAAGCAAATGAACACTTTTTTATGTCTTCTGACAGTTCTGTTATCGCAGTATCTTTGTACACTAAATCTATCTGCGCAGACACCTACCAAGCCAAACACTTTTTGTTTTTTGAGCATAGTCCGCAGCCAAGGTCCCCTTGTTTTAAAAATTGGCCCGAATCCAATTGGTGAAGAAGGGTGGGGCATAGGCATTTTTTCCGGTGTGTTGACATGGACCCCTTTTGCTCCACTCAATGCAGAGCTAAAAGGATACAAACCCTCCAGCTTTCCAATACCCAAAGACCTAAAATCAGGGCAGTGCCCTATTCTTGTCATTTATGACGCTTTGGAGTCTGCTGCTCCTGATAAGCCCCCTGAACCAATTTTAAAGTGGCTTTCAATTGAAAATGCCTCAGATCGATCGAGGAATTTCTTTGACGCCATAGATCTAACAACGGACAAACTTTTAGAACTTAAAGCCAATGGAAAAGTCTTTCGGCTTACCAAAGGAAAACGCCAGAGACTCTCAACAGAGAGTTCATTTTACTTCAAAGTAGTCGACGGACCGGAAGGTAGTTATTCACCTTCGGAGGCGGGATTGAAAATACTTTTAATTTTTTACACTGGAATCGATGGAAAAACTGCATGCACCTCAGTTCCAGACTCCCTCGATGAACCATAATATTTCATGATCCACTTACCCTATTCTTTAAGAGATCTGCGTGTTTTACTTTAAATAAGATCTACTTTTGCTTATCTTTTCTCACTTAGAATACGAATGCTTACTGCCAATTCTCTCACCCCAAAAACCTCTGTCTCTCGATGCCCTCCCAAAATCAGGTTGATACCTAGCTCTTTAGCCTTCACCTCCGTCGGATAGTCCGCCTCGCCAGTGATCAATGTGTCCAATCGCGCCTTCACCACCTGATCCAGATCCCCAAACCCCCCAGTCACGATTCCAATCCTCCGACAAATCCGCGGTCCACCATCAATAACCTTCACACTGCTCGCCAGCCCTTCGAAGCTATCCCCCCGACTCCGTCGGGGCTGACAGCGAAGTAGGGCCACCCGATTCACCAAATCTCTCAACTTCCAACTACCCCCTTCCACCTTCCACCCAATCGCCCTTCCCATGGCCATACCGAAAGGTTTGCGCTTCGAATCACCCAACCCCAAGGCCCTCAATAGCCCAATCGAGTTCCCCAACTCTGGATGTGCGTCCAACGGAAGATGGGAGGAGTAAATTGCCACACCCAATCTTTTCGCCAGACCAATCCTCTTCGCCCGAATCTTCCGATCCAAAGCCGAATTCCCCCAAAACAATCCGTGATGCACGATCAGAAAATCCACCTTCTCTTTACCCGCTTTGCGGATTGATTCCATATCCGCATCCACTGCCCATCCCACCTTTTTGACCAGTTTGTTGTGGGTCACCTGCAATCCATTCCTTGCCCCGGGATAGTCCCGGAACTTTTTCGTCTCCAAAATCCTGTCACACTCCTTGGCTAAATCCTTTGCCTTCATACCACCTTCTTACCCCGTCCTTTTATCCAACGCATCGCCAATCTTACACTTCAACGGGAACCCGAATCTGGACTAATGTCCTCCCATGAATCCGACTATCGTTCTGGAGCACTCCTCTTTTCTGATCGTCGATAAGCCTGCTGGCTGGCTTGTTCATCCCACCCGCCCCGACGGCACCTTCACTCTGATCGACTGGCTTCGCGACCATTATCCCGATGAATTTCTTTCACTCGTCAGCCGACTCGACCGCGAAACCAGCGGACTCCTCCTAGTGGCACGTGGTAAAGAGAACGCCTCCCTCTTTGGTAAAATGCAGCAACGCCGAGAAATTCAAAAAAACTACCTAGCCCTTGTCCACGGGCGGTCACCTGAATCCGGTCTCATCGACCAGCCCCTCGACCGCCTCGGCAAACATCAGCCCAGCCGAATCTATATGCGACAGGCCGTCATCCCAGACACCTACTCCGCCCAGACCGAATTCAAAACCCTCGAAACACGTTCCCACCCAAAATTCGGGGAGATCAGCCTTGTCGATGCCTCCCCAAAAACAGGCAGGCTCCACCAAATCCGTGCCCACTTTGAATATATCGGATTTCCAGTCCTAAATGATAAGATTTATGGGCAAAAAGATGAAGTTTTCATAGACTATATCGATATAGAAACCAGAAATGAGCCTAAAATGCCTAGGCACAGCCTACATTCATCAAAATTGTCCTTTGGTTTAGGCCTAGAAGCGATTTCTCAGGAAATCGGACTGCCTGAAGATCTGGCCGAAATTTGGAACGCCGCCACTGCTTAATCTTGAATCAATCCCATGGACGGCTAAGGATAGCCGTCCCTACCAGCTTAACAGTTTTAGCCCATGCCCTCCCCCATTTACCGACTCCCTCCCTTCAACGTCGATAAGGTCATGCTGGCCACAGCGGAAACAATCGACTGGGGACTCAAACTCCTCGGTATCCCACCTCTCTGGAAAGAAACCGAAGGCGAAGGCATCAAGGTGGGCGTCCTCGATACTGGTATCGCCCTCGAACATCCCGACCTTCAACCTGCCATCCTCGAGGCCCGCGACTTCACCCGCAGTCCTTCCGCAGCCTACGACGCCCAAGGTCACGGTACTCACGTCTCGGGCATCATTGCCGCCCGCCGCAACGCCCACGGAATTGTCGGAGTCGCTCCCCAATCCAAAATCATCGCGTCTAAAGTTCTTAACGACGAAGGCGCCGGCACTTCACAGGACATCGTCGCAGGCATTCAGTGGGCTATCGAATCCGGTGCCGATATCCTATCGATGAGCTTGGGCAGCCCAGAACCCGACGAGGAAATTCACCAAGCCCTCCTTCTCGCTATCTCCAAGGGCATCTTCGTGATTACTGCCGCCGGCAACGAAGGTCCCGACCTGGACACCGTGGGTTATCCCGCCGGCTTTCCTGAAATGGTGGCGGTCGGCTCAATCGACCGCAGAAAAAACTTATCTCAATTCTCATCTCGTGGCCGACAAGTCGATGTCGTTGCTCCAGGCGATGAGATTACCTCCTGCTATCCTCCCCGCGGCTACGCCGTCCTTAGCGGCACCTCGATGGCCACCCCCTTTGTCTCCGGCGTAGTTGCCCTTGCTTTGGCAAAACACCGGAAAATAGGAGGAAAAACGCCTCTGCAGACCCAGCAGGATCTCATCGAACACTTGTGCCGCACCTCCGCCGATGCCGGCTTGGTCGGGTTCGACCCTCTCTATGGGTGCGGAATCGTCAATCCGGCAAAGTTGATTAAGGGGTGAATAGAGATTCGGTAGGGACGGCTACCCTTAGCCGTCCATGCAGAACGTCGATCGTTGAGATATTAACATGGATGCATAGGGGTATGCATCCCTACCAAAATTCAGCCCTGCGGGGTTGGGGTCTGCAACTGGACTCCCTGCAATGGAATCCGCGAAACAATCTTTCCATCATACAAAACATCCAACGAATACTGACCAGGACTTGGCAATCGAAGCCCCGCAATGTTGAAGATGAAATTCTGGCTCCAAAAAAATGCCTGAGCAGGAGGTTCCCCCATGTTGAATTCAATTCTAGGCCCACCTTCAGGCAGGATTGCCTTTCCATCCGAATCGATGAAGGAAATCTGAATGGTGTGTTTCCCCTCGTCACCCGTGCGAAAAAGAAGCCTGAGCGCAATCGAGCAGTGCGGATGCACCGCGGGGTACTGCCTCGCACAGATGGTGTCAAAAGACCCTAAAACACAAAGCTTCCCCTGATAATCACTGGCTGAATCTGCAATCAGTGCGGTAAGAACTTCCATACATCGAACTCTATCCGATTTTTCACCACTTTGGTAGGGTCGGTTTGGCAATAGCCCGCCTCGCGAATCATCGATTTACACAATTTCAACGAGGCGACCATGGGACTGGTCGCCCTACCAAACCCCACAAATTTCCAACTCCCTTTGTCTTCATCTTCATCTTAAACTTCGCCTATGCCCCCTCTTCTCCTCTTTATCATGGCTGGAGGCTCTGGTGAGCGCTTCTGGCCTCTCAGCCGAAAGGCCAAGCCCAAACACCTGCTCAAACTTGTCTCCTCAAAAACTCTTCTCGAGGAAACTGTCCTGCGACTCAAACCCCTGGCACCCCGCCCTTCCCATCTGCTGATCCTAACCAATCACGAGCAGGTGCGTGGCATCCTTAAGGCACTGCCCCGTTTCCCTAAAAGCTCGCTCATTCCCGAACCCGCCAAACGCGATACAGCTCCTGCCGCAGCACTGGCAACAGCCCTTGCTCTTCGTACCCATCCCGACGCCATTTTGGCGCTCCTCCCAGCCGATGCCGTCATCGGAAAGGCCCCGATTTTTCGGGCACAGTTAGCCGCCGCTGCTCGTGCCGCACACAGCTCCCCATCTTTTGTCGCCTTGGGCATCAAACCCTCCTACCCCGCCACGGGCTTTGGATATCTTCACCTGGGTCGAAAGACCCTGCCTCAAATCAAGGGCGGCCCCTTCTTGTGCGTTCGTCGCTTTGTAGAAAAGCCATCCTTGGCTAAAGCGAAGACCTTCTTGAAGTCCCGTCAATATGCCTGGAATGCAGGAATCTTTGTTTGGAAAGCCTCCACCTTCCTCGCCGAAGCACGCCGACAACAACCCGCCCTTGCCCGTTTTATCGAAAGGTTTCCAAAGCGCGGTTCTTATTCTTCCTACCTTAAGCGAGAATTTCCCAAGCTACCGAAAATCTCTGTCGACTACGCCATCATGGAAGGCGCGAAGTCTGTTCTGGCTATCCAAGCCGCCTTTCCTTGGGATGACGTAGGTTCATGGACTGCCCTTCCCGCTCATCTACCCACCGACAAACAAGGCAACACCTTCCGCGGTCAGGTACTTTCCCTGGAAAGCCGAAACACTCTTGCTCTAGCCCAAGGGGGGCGACCTGTTGCCCTCCTGGGGACGGAGAACCTCGTGGTCGTCGATACGCCCGATGCACTGCTCGTGTGCCCTAAGAACCGAGTTCAGGAGGTGAAACGACTGATGGGATTGCTACCGAAAGAGGTGGTTTAGTAGGGTCTCTTATCTCTAACAAGTTTCCAACTTTCCGGCATTCGGAGTAGCAAAGGGCTCACGAACAAAACAATCAGTGGCTTAAACCAGACGTCGGTCGCCAAATAGATCGGCTTCCCCATCCCGTCGCACATGAGCCCGATACAGGCGATCGACAGGACTATCCCCTTCCACCTACCACCTTTCACCTCCGTCCAATAGCTAACAGCAGCAAATGCGAGAAGAGGCGAGATGAGCACATAACTATTTGTCTCAGCCCGCGGATTGAAAATCGTCCAAATCAAAGCGCTCACAACCCATAATCCCCAGGATCCGTTCATGGAACCCCCACGCCGATATTTCCAAAACACGAACCATAGAGCCGCACCCGATGCAACGACGCGACTCAACGAATTAAAGGGGAACGGATTAGGAAATCCTGCTTTTTCCAACATTCCAAACAGGTCGCTTACCCTTAGGTTTACGGGGGTGTAGGAGTTAGTGAGCTTTGTCCAGAATTCGATCCACTGCCCCAAGGCGTATGCTGGAGCTGGATGAATGAATCCAATGATTCCCACGGCCACAAGTCCGCCGAGAAGCGGGATCCGAATCGGAGCAAATACTGCAAAAGCCAACAACCAAGGAGCGACTGAGATCGGTTTAAGGACCAGCGCCAAAGTCAGACATGCCGCAGCAAATCTCCACTTCCCATCCCGTATGCTGATACAAAGGAGAACTAGGGATGCGGAAAGAGCTAGATTGGTTTGCCCATTGTTAATCGCGGCTAGGGAAGCCGGTACGGCTAACAGAACAAGAAGTGCGAACGTCGAATCGAATTCACTCCGCCCACTACTTTTCCCATTAAGAATAGGAGCAAGTCTCCATAATCCCCATCCAAAGAGTCCAAACCCGAACAAGCGCCAAAGGATCTCCCCAAGGACAGCGGGTTGTATTAAATGAAATGGGGTAAACAGAACGGCAAATGTGGGTGCATACAGAAATCCATGAGTCCCCCCTGGATACATCGATTCACTCAACCACCAGTGACTTGATGCAAATCTGTAGTTCGGAACAACCCCAGTCCGATCAGGGTTAAAAACCAGGTACAACGACATTCCCGCAAAAACCACCCCAAGGAGCACCCATCCGAATCGAGTCCAGCAATTGCGCATAGATGATTTCAAGCGATCCGGGTTAACGAAGCAAGAGAGCTTATCAAAACTACCCTTACCCGTCCGACGCAGAGCAGGTACTACAAGAATTCGACTTTGCCCGTATTCACGTCGTAGACAGCACCAACGATCATAATTTTATTTTCGCGAACCAATCGATCCAAAATCCTGCTCTTTTCCCGAATATAATTCATCGTATTGACGACGTTTTTCCGGGCTACTTCGTCCACAAAGGCTTTCTTTTGATCGTCAGCCCAACTCGAATAATCCTTCAACTGGCTAAAATCAATGGATCCTTGGATAATCCCAACCAACTCGTCCAAATGGTCACATCCAGTTGCGTCCACCGCCGTTTTACCAGCCACTTTGAGTTCTACCGAGGCCTTCACGGCCCCGCATGACGTGTGCCCCAAAACGAGAAGAAGCTTCGCCCCTGCCACCCCACAAGCGAACTCCAGACTCCCAATCATTTTGTCCCTGGCTACATTGCCGGCAATACGCGCGACAAAGGCATCTCCAAGCCCAAGATCAAAAATGTGCTCCACAGGAGCCCGGCTATCAATGCACCCCAAAACGGCGGCAATCGGAAATTGCCCAGCCGCGGTCGCTCCCGCTTGTCGCCTTAAATCCCGAACCAGAGGTCGCCCATCCAGAAAACGTTGATGTCCGGCCTTTAAGAGATCCAGAACCTCCCCTGGTTTCATTGAATTTTGCAACTCCCTGCTTGAATAGTCGGCAAAGGGAACCTGCTCATCAAATCGGCTATACTTCTCCTTAAGTCCCAGCGTTTTAAACCCCACCCCGTGTGCCTTTGCCGTCACATCATTGAAATCGGCAAGGAGGTCTAGGATATCCGGGTCGATATAATCGGCATTGCGAGCGTCGACCAAAATGGATCCACCTGCAGGGATCGCATAAAGAGATTTTTGTATAGCGGCGCGATTCAGAAAGCTCACCTGAGGGGGAAGTTCAATCCGCATCACATTTCCAGAAAGGTGCTTCTCCAGAACCTGATGAATGGGCCTGCGAAAGTTGCTGTAAAGAATGAAAAGCAAGCTCACCCCCAAGCCGATCAAGATTCCGGTTAAAAGATTGCTAAACACAATCGCAATCACCGTGATGGCAAACGGCAGAAACTGGTATTTCCCTTCTTTCCACATCTGGCCAATAATCTTTGGACTCGCCAATTTATATCCAGTCACAATCAGAATGGCGGCCAAGGCACACAACGGAATCTGATTCAGCCACTGAGCCAGTAACGCGACACATCCCAGAAGCAAGACCCCGTGAAAAATTGCAGAGATTTTCGTCTGGGCTCCAGCGTTCAGATTCGCACTCGATCGGACAATCACGCTGGTCATCGGCAATCCACCCAGAAAACCACTCACCATATTTCCCGCACCCTGAGCCAACAGCTCTCGATTGGCCGGACTCTTTCGCTGTTGCGGATCGATCTTATCCACCGCCTCAATGGTCAAAAGGGTCTCCAAACTGGCAATCACCGCTAAGGTAACTGCAGCTCCGTACACCGCTGGTTTGGCCAAGGCGGTAAAATCAGGAAAGCAAAACAGTTGCAGGAAACCCGAGGCACCCTCGGCGACGGGCACCTGAACGAGGTGACTGGAAAGAATAGCCCAAGGATGGCCCATTTGAATCAATAGAAGATTGGCAACAGTACCAAATAACACCGCAACCAAGGGCCCAGGGATGGGAGATTTCTGCAACCAGGATACCTTTCCCCAGAAGATGAGAATACCGACCGACAGCAACCCAATCATCGCCGCACCAGGTAGAAACATTTGGAATGCGGCAGGAAGCTCAGTGAAGGTGTTTTTTTGGTCCGTCTGGCAGAAATTGGTATCTCCTACCGGGTCTGCATCGTATCCCACCAGATGGGGCAGTTGCTTTAAGATGATAATGATTCCAATGGCTGCAAGCAGACCTTTTACGACGCTGGATGGGAAAAAGGAGGAGAGAAATCCCCCCTTGAGGATTCCGAAGACTATCTGCAACGCCCCGGCCACGACGACCGCCACAAGGAATACCTGAAAGGATCCTAGTTCAGCTATTTGGG
>Ga0214923_10003410_pt1 | contig 19923 bp, 4 predicted proteins | sample LL1510_MetaG_FD_177993 | JGI IMG/M metagenome (GOLD analysis project Ga0214923, IMG submission 177993) | Freshwater microbial communities from Lake Lanier, Atlanta, Georgia, United States - LL-1510 | ecosystem: Environmental > Aquatic > Freshwater > Lake | place: USA: Georgia | collected 2015-10-15
CCGTGAGGGCGGCACTATTGAAACCCGTGTAGGTCAGCGCCGTCGCGGAATAGTTCAAGTCCAAGGACACCGCCCCAATGTTGTTGAAATTGGTTACCGTTATCGGAACCGTAACCACCGAACCAGGCGTACAGGTCGACGCATTGCCCAAATTCACTGAGATTTGGGCACTGGCAACCATTGAATACAACATGGATGCCATGGTTAGGAATGTAAATATCGGCTTTGAGATAAATCCAGAAAAGGCTGAACAAACAATCCGGGGGTAGATATGTGGCATAAGAACAAATAAATTTATGCAAAAATAGAAAAAAGACAATCAAAACAAAACGAGTACAGCTCGTCGATAATACCACTAAAAACGAGATATTCTAATTAATTAACACTATATAAAATTATATAAAATTAAATAAAATTATAAATAAGCGCTATTTAACGTATTATTATGGGCAAAACCTCGCCTGATCCAGTGGTAAAAATTACAGAAAGATAATAAAGACCTGACCCCCAACCAGCCACTTCCATTTCCCTCAAACAATTGGTGGAATTAGTTAGGGTTTCTACAATTTTAACTTCCCGTCCCAAGACATCCAACAATCGAATTTCAGATATTCCCATGTGTCCACAATCAAAATAAATTGAAAACTTCCCAGAGTTTGGGTTTGGAAACACCTTCAATGGATACAAAACTGGATTTGTATTACCAGAGGTCAAAATCAGTTGCAGATTCGAAGAATCCGATTCACATCCATAGAGGTTCCTCGATATGCAACGGTAACCTCCATTACCCAATATCCGAATGAATCCCAAGTCGTTATATGACGGCATCAACACGCCATTCCGGTACCAGCGATTCCCAAGCGTGGTGTTCGCAAAAAGCGTGTCCGAATTGACAGATCGGGTCAGCACTGGCGGTGAAGGTAACTGCAAAACGGCAATGATTTTTGTGCCAATGACTGGTGCGCACCCTCCAAAACCACTTATAGCATAATTCAAAAATACAGTACCATTAGCCCGCGCTTCTGCCACTCCACTGGTAGGGTGAATATTTAGGATACTTGTATCCGAGCTAAACCATGTCCCCCCGGCAGTAGGACTGGAATAATTGACAAGAGACCCCACACAGACCGAGTCACTACCAGAGATCGGTCCAATTACTGGGGGAGCAGTAACAACCACCGGCTTCACAGAACTAACCGTTCCACACACCGCACCTCCACCCAAACAGTAGGATACCAACGTGGATCCAGGGGCAATAGCCAAAGCCTGACCCGTGACTGGGTGAATTTGAAGCACCGTGGTATCGGAACTACTCCATATCCCCCCAGTGCTTATCGTCGAATAATTACCCACTGAACCAACACATGCCGAGTCGCTTCCTGATATCAGACCCACAGACGGAGGAGCAACCACTACCACCATTTTAACCGTACTAACTGGGCCGCATGACCCGTTTGCACCCACGGTATAACTCACCATCACCGTTCCTGGCGCAACCGCCACAACCTGTCCCAAGACTGGGTCAATCCGAAGCAATGAGGTATCCGAACTGCTCCAAATACCCCCGGCAACCCCAACCGTATAAGTAGCCCCAACCCCTACGCACAAAGAATCGCCACCCAAAATAACCCCTGGATTGGGAGGGGTTACAACAACAAGATTCAACGATACCAGGCTGTCACAACCCAGAGAATTGACAAGCGTTGCCTGATAATTTCCGGAATTGGCGTACGACACGCCCCCCATCAAAAAACTATTTGGCGAACAGACGGAGGCCACAACCGAAACACTGTCGCGACAATTGAACATTGGATTCACATCACACACTCCCATAGTTGAATTCCAATTGACAAGCGTAAGTGCATTGTTCGCAGCGTTGGGGTACAAAAATTGTTGCGTGTTTGGGGTAACGAATAATGATACAACCGATTGGGTCATCCCGGCGGCATTCGACGGAGCAAACAAATGAAAGGGTCTCGAACCTCGGCCAAAGGCGACTGAATTCACTGCCCTAAAACGTCCGATTCGAACACCCGGCTGCGGACAGCCCGCTACAGATGCTGGCACGACAGAAGCCTGAACATACAAAGGCGGCAGGATTGCGGTATTATTAATAAATCGATAAGATCTACCCGACAAAACATGCACCGCAGTTCCTACATTAATGTTGGTAAAAACCGTTGACGTAGAGGAATCAAACTGCCAGAAAGGTGCCTGTGACACATTGGTGAGCTGGCAACTGCTATCTACATATTGCACCTGAAGGCTACCCCCATTCAAAACAGCCGTGTCAATACCCACCCCAAACTGGTAACTATGAAGCCGGAACGATTGGGGTGATGTGTTTTGCAGAAAAACATCGTATTCATAAACATTGGGCGAAACAAGCACCTGATTAGAAATCCGAAAAGATGCAGACCATTGGGCTATCGCAAGGGTAGGCAGAAATAGTCCACTGGCCCAAATCCCAAAAGCAGGACCATATCTCCACAATAACCGAACAAAAAATTCACATATTTTCAGTATTAGGTTTTTAATTGAGAAATCTGAGTGAAACCCGAATTCTTTTTTAATACTTCTGAACACATTGACTTGGCTAATCCCTTCATTTTTCATGCCGAATGTGTCATCCCGATCTATGATAATTTTAAATTTTTGCACCATTTTATTTTCTAACCACAATTTACTGAAGCTCCAAGCGAGTGTAGGATTAACGGTCTGCACCAAAGTAGATGCGCACCTCCCCTTGCCATCACCGTTACAATACCCAACATATTTTCTATCAACGCTCTTAGAATAAGCAAAGTTTACCCCACCGAGACCCGCGAAATCTTTTCGATCACTTGCATGAAAAAGGCGCCCGAAAATTCTATGGCCGCGCATAAAACAAGGAGTTAAAGGTATTCGCCCATACCGTAGATAAGTCCGATATATCAGGGATGCCGTCACCCGAAAGATCGGTTGCAACATAAGCCGGTGCAGGCGAGCCAAACGATGCGGCCCATACTGATGATATATCTGATATGTCTATAGCGCCATCAAGATTAATATCGCCCCCATACAATGCATAACCACCCCCTGGCATCAATTTCATTGGCGGATTGCTACCATTGCTGTATGCAGAAGTAAGGGAAGTTGTGAAGTCATACATCAAGGAATCAAGTATCAAAATGGGAGAAGCACTCCAAATCTCCAATGAATTACGATTTTTGATTGAAATATAATAAGAATTGTTTCGATAAGTCGCTGGAAGCAACACACTAGCTATGCCATTAGTTGCGAGTACAACCGTTTCGCGCCGAACGGCAACAGATAGATTCGTTGGATTCCAAAATCCAATTTCGATGCTATCCGCCGCATTCACCGATGTACTTATTCCTAACTGATAAAGCGCCGGCCGCATCTGACCACTGCCCAGATACAATCCCTCAAGGAGACATTTTGTAGAAAACAATACACTTTGGGGTTGAGACGTAAGAACCGTAACAAGCACAGAAAGTGTATCGCGACAACCAAAAAAGTCCTCAACAGAAACAAAATACTGAGTGGTTTGGGCAGGCGACGCCACAACAGATGACCCCTGATTGCTACTTAAGCCAGAAGTGGGATACCAATTGTAGGTCGCGGTGCCCCCTCCCCCCGTTGCGGTTAGAATGGTACTGCCCCCCAGAACCAAACTGGTATTTGGACTTACCGACTTGGGTAAAATGGGAAAATGATTAATACTTATGCTATCAGGAAAGAGAGAAGCGCAACCCGTACCTCCACCGTTGATGGCCCTAACTTTATACAGGCCGGCAACAAGTTGAGGCGGAAATGAAATCGCTAGACCCGTCCCGTTGACCGTGTCGTTTGTTGAAATACCGTTACGCAACAAAACATATTTAGTACCAGTTTGTGACCCCCCCAGCCCTATGGGTAATCGAGGCCCCCGGCTACAGGTAACACCACCACCCGACATGGGAAAAGATATGGGCGGGGCACCCACAACTATAGAGAGATCTGCTGTAGCGTATACGCAATTGGCACCATTCACTTCGCAGCTCACCACCTGTCCTGTCTGTGGATTCTGTAAAATCAATGTAGAATCAGTTCCAACCGGGAAGCCGTCTACCTTCCACAACCATCGAGCCTGGGCAACAGGCACCGGGATATTCATGCGAAATTGCACCGGCAATCCCGAACACAATGGTAGGCCCGGATTGGAGATGATGCTGGAATTAAATAAGCTGTTGATTGACTGAACGGTCAGCTGTTGCGCCCTAGAAAGGATGGTTCCCTGAGCCGAGCTCAGTCTGCAGTAATAGTAAATACCCGACTGCTGGCCTTGCAATACATTGGGTAATACCAATTGTGCGGCTTGCGCACCGCTAAAGGCGTACGGATAATTGCTACTGTTGACAGGCAAAAATGAACTTCCAGAGATGTCAGTGCTGAAATACCATTGGTACTGCGTTGCATTGCTACCTGTAACCGTAAATCTCGCCGTATCGAGTTCGCAAACCGATTGATCGCCATTGTTTGTGCCTATGGTAGTGGTCACCCCCTGCGGATAAATCACCCCCGAATTTGTCTGCAATGGGCTGATTTGACTGCCATTACCGAGCGCAAAAAAAGTCGAAGAACCGCTTCGGTTCCACACGAGATAACTCAATGGCGCCGTCGGTGAAACCCGGTTGAATCGCAGGGTACAAAGCACGCCCGTGTTCAGAGGAAGGGTGCCAACAGCGGCTGCAAATGCGCCCCTTACTTCACCCGGTGTCGCGCCATTGAAAATCACATTTTGCCCGGCGAGCAAAGTTCCGCTCAATATGGGGCCGACATAGGACAACTGGGTGGCATCGTAGGTAATGGCAAACTGAAATGACCCGACTGAAGCGGTACCGTTCAGTTGAATGGGCACATCGATCTGCGTGGCCGATGGCGACACCGGTCGCACCGGGAGCGTAAGGCTGAGTGTTTGTGAAAATGCTGGAATGCATAGTAAGCTACCGATACTCGATAGGAGAATAATAATAAAACCTCTAATCATATCGCAAAAATAGCAGGCAATTCCTGAAATGGTAAAATCAAGAGTCTTCAATATTCATCTGCGCCTGATATTCCAAAGAATCAAACGAATACCCAAGTCGGAAGGAGTATTCCCTCCGTGCTGAGCAAACCAGAATAGCGTGGTGTTATCGCCGAATCACACACTTCACGTGTCCAACCCGTACCGATTGCGACAAATGAATTGTGTACAACCCGGAGGCAAAGTCACTGAAGTCGAGTTCAACCGTTTGAACGTTTTCACCATTGATGGATACCCGTTCTGTCCGGACAACCTGCCCCAATGAATTCACCAGTGTCCATTGAACCGGCAAATTGTCGGGCGATTGAAACTGAATTCGGAACAGGCCGGTGCCGGGATTGGGATACAAACTCAATTGGTCAAAACCGGATTCAAAAATAGAAACGTTGGTTACGTTTATGGCATTGGAACTATCCGAAACGCAGCCATTGGCATCCACCACAATTGCACGGTACACCCCGTTTTGGTTGATCACGAGCAAAGGACCATTCGCACCCGAAATGAGCAACCCGTTTCTGCTCCAGCGAACTCCCGTTGAAACCGACGAAAACAATGTGTCAGAGGTGGACGAAAGGCTAATGGTTGGCGCTGAAGGTCTTGCGTTAACCGTAACTGTCCTGGTAGCCAATGCGTTGGCACATCCTCCGGATCCGTTTACCGTGTAGGTGATGGTGGCCGTGCCCGCTGCCACACCCGTCACCTCACCTGTGTTTGCGTTCACGGTTGCGATGGCCGTATTGCTGCTGCTCCAGCTACCGCCGGTTGTTGTTGAGGTGAATTGCGTATTTGAACCTACACAGATTGCCTGTGTTCCGCTGAGCGTACCGGCAGATGAGGCGGCCGTAACCGTTACCGTTCGCGTAGCCGTGGCGTTGGCACATCCACCGGTTCCGTTTACCGTGTAGGTGATGGTGGCGCTTCCAGCAGAAATACCCGTCACAATACCCGTAGATGCGTTAACTATAGCGACCGCCGTATTGCTGCTGCTCCAGCTTCCGCCGGTTACGGTGGATGAGAACGTAGCGCTGTTGTCTACACAAATTTGCTGGTTGCCGCTCACGATTCCTGCTGACGGAGCTGCAGTCACGAATATGTTTAGACTTGCTGTAGCCGGGCTGCAACCACCAAGCCCCGCAACTGTATACGTGATGGAAGCCGTTCCGGCCGATATTCCCGTAACAATTCCCAAAGAGGCATCAATGGTGGCCACTGACAAATTGCTACTACTCCATACACCCCCTGTGACAGTAGAAGTTAGTGTGGACGCCCCCCCCGTGCAGAGGGTTTGGATACCCGAGAGCGTACCTGCAGAAGGGGGTGCAGAAACATTCAACACCAGACTGGCATACGCTCCAGGACAGCCACCTGCACCGGGTACAGAATAGGTCAACACCACCGATCCTGCTGAAATGGCCGTAACCGAGCCCGTAGCTGAATTCACGGCAGCAATGGCAGGGTTGCCACTGCTCCAGCTTCCACCCGATATGGTTGAACTGTAAGTAGCTGTTGCCCCAATACATAAATTCTGATTGCCGCTCAGCGTTCCCGCCGATGCCGGTGCGGTTACCGTGATTGTGCGCGTGGCCGAGGCGTTGGAACAACCGCCGGTTCCGTTTACCGTGAAGGTAATGGTGGCCGTACCCGCTGCCACACCCGTCACCGCTCCTGTGTTCGCATTCACGGTTGCGACGGCCGGATTGCTGCTGCTCCAGCTTCCGCCGGTTGCCGTTGAGGTGAATGTCGTATTGGATCCCACGCAAATTGCCTGTGTTCCGCTAAGGTTGCCGGCTGTTGGGGCGGCCGTAACTGTAACCGTTCTGGTAGCCGTGACGTTGGTGCACCCGCCGCTTCCGTTGACCGTGTAGGTGATGGAGGCTGTACCTGCTGCCACACCCGTCACCGATCCCGTGTTCGTGTTCACGATTGCGACGGCCGGATTGCTGCTGCTCCAGCTTCCGCCGGTGGCTGTTGATGTGAATGTCGAATTGGATCCCACACAGATTGCCTGCGTTCCGCTAAGCGTGCCTGCGGTTGGGGCGGCCGTAACCGTAACCGTTCTCGTGGCCGTGGCGTTGGCACAACCGCCGGTTCCGTTTACCGTGTAGGTGATGGTAGCGGTACCCGCTGCCACACCCGTCACCGCACCTGTGCTCACGCTCACGGTTGCGACGGCCGTATTGCTGCTGCTCCACGAACCACCGGTTACGGTGGATGAAAACGATGCCGAAGCACCTACACACAGATTCTGGTTGCCGCTGAGTACCCCCGAAACAGGAGGTGACACAACGCCAACAACAAAAGTAGACGTGGCAACACCGCAGGGCAACCCTGGATTCACTGAATAAATAATATTCGCCGTCCCTGACGATATACCTGTCACCAACCCGGTAGTGGAATTAATTGAAACTATCGAGGAATCCGAACTCGACCAGATTCCCCCGGATACAGTAGAAGTATAGTTGGCATTACCCCCTACACAAACTGAAGGATTTCCGCTTACTACCCCGGCAGAGACCGGCTGTGTAACATTGTAGCTTGCATTTTGAAATACCACTCTGCTCACTGGGTCACCTGAGGCACCCAAAAACGTCGATTGAGCGGCGTTGAAACGAATAAAGGAACGATTAGAGGCCAAAAATTCAAGTTCACATAATCCCTGGTTCGATGAAAAAGTACCTACCGGACCACTCCAAAGTAGTACAATTCTCCCAAGAGCAACCTGGGGAAATACCTGTAAGTTTGGTATGGACACATTCGATACAGAGGTGTATGTGATATACTGCCGACTGTATTCCAATACGATTTGAAACGCTGTGACTGAATCGAAAGAGGAAATATTGATGGGCACACCCACCACGGTTCCTGCACATGCCTGCACTGTTTGGGCCGATATGACCAAAGTTCCAGGAGGATTTAATGTTGTAAATCCAATTTGGCTTCCGTAGGCAGTGCCCAATGAATTGGTGGCATAGGCACGAACGTAGTAAGTGGTCGATGCAATAAGTCCTGTTAAATTACTTGCAAACGCACCCGTTCCTGAACCATCAACCGTTGCAGCTCCCGCCAGGCTTGGATTTTGAACTTGTCCATAAGCCACACCCCTTGTTGTTACAGGAGAGCCCCCATTCGACACCACCTCTCCACCGGTTACAGCAGTAGATGAAGTAACGGCAGAAACGGGAGTTGTCGTCACAGTCGGCAACACCACAGCAGGTACAGCCGTAGTGAAACTCTCCTCACTACCATAAGCGGTCCCCAGGTTGCTGCTCGCATATGCCCTAACATAATAATTGGTTGAAGGAGTCAGACCCGAAATCAAACTGACAAATGTCCCTAGGCCGCTTCCATTGGAAGTGAAAAACCCGGCTGTAGTGGGAAGAGGTAAGGTTCCGTAGGCAACCCCGCGATTTGTGACAGGAGAACCTCCTTCGGAAATTACATAACCCCCGGTTGTTGCCCCTGTTGGGGTTATGGACGTGACCACCCCTGTCGTAACCGTAGGCAATACGCCTGCTGTATTAAGTGTTGTGAAACTTTCCTGGTTTCCGTATTGTGTGCCCAGGGCATTGGTCGCATAAGCACGCACATTGTAGAGTGTAGCCGCCGTAAGCCCGACAAGTGAGCTCACAAATGCACCCCTTCCCGTTCCATCGCTTGTGAATAAGCCTGAAATGGTGGGGTTCTGACTCGTTCCGTATGCCACCCCGCGAGCGGTGACAGTCAAGCCACCATCGGAGGTAACATTTCCACCCGTAGTGGAGGATGTTGCTGTGATATTGCTTACAATTGCGGTCGTTACTGTGGGCAGGGATCCCGTTACGATTGTAAGTACGGAAACACTCGAGGTTACTGAAGGGCATCCACCGCCGGATGCTAGTACCCTGTATTGATTTCCATTCAAGGCCGATGATGCCACAATACTAAGGGTTGGTGTGGTCACCCCGCTGTAATCCGAACCATCCCGCAGATCCGTCCAATTACCACCGCCTAAATTGACCTGCCATTGAAACGAAGTGGCACCAACAGCTGCTACCGACAATGTGCCCGTTGCGCCAATAGTCAACGAGAGAGAGGGCACGGGCTGTACAATAATGTTAGCATCATTGGCTGTGGCCAATCCATTCGAAAAAATGACATCCTGAACGACTTCTCCACCGCCATCGGCCAACTCACATTGCCCTGGAACTGCAGTGTTAAAATTCAAGGTTGAAGTTCCATTCAGACGGAATGTCAAGTTCATCATCAATCCATTGCCGATGTTTGATGGTGTCAAACTAAACCAGGACACCAATACACGACCTGCCATGGGACTGTTAACAATCAGGTTTCCGGTTAGGCCGGGGTTGTTAAAGCCGGTATAGAGTAGCGCAGCGGAATCATACAGAATGTCCAATGTGACCGCCCCTATGTTAATGAAATTTTGAACATTGATTGGAATGGTCACTGTGGAATTGCTACAGGCTGAAGCCTGTCCTAGCGAAACTACCATACCCGAAGGGGCACTAGTCTGAAAGGTAATTTGATTCCCATAGGAGGTGCCTACACTGTTGACAGCATATGCCCGAACAAAATAGTCTGTTGCCGGTGCGAGGCCTGACAAAGAGCTGGTAAAGTTCCCGATTCCGGTACCATTAGCGGTGGTCGCTCCGGAAGTAGTAGGGCTTTGACCGGTTCCATACGCAACTCCCCTTGATGTCACCAACGCACCTCCATCCGAAATTACCTCCCCACCGGTAATGGCCTCTGTTGCGGTAATACTGGTTGCTGGGGTCGTTGTGAGCGTTGACAACACAGGTGCAGGCGAAAGCGTGATAAAATTCTGTTGATTTCCATAGGCCGTACCTGCGTTGTTGGTGGCGTATGCTCTTACGTAATAGGTGGTTGCAATGGAGAGACCGGTAAGTGAACTGGTGAACACCCCCGTACCCGCACCATCGTTTGTTCGGTTACCCGCTGTGGTAGGATTCTGCGTAGTTCCATAGGCAACCCCACGCGAGGACACCACTGCCCCCCCATCCGAGGTGATATTACCACCGGTCAGTGCACTGTTGGTTGTAATGGAGGTAACGGCAGTGGTTGACAAAGTTGGAATGAAAACTGGGGGAGGAAGGGTGGTAAACGCAATTTGATTGCCGTACGCCGTTCCCACACTGTTGGTGCCGTAGGCCCTGACGTTGTAGGTAGTAGCGGAGGTTAGCCCGGATAGGGAGCTGGTGAAGACGCCCGGACCTGACCCGTTTGTCGTGACTAAACCCGAAATCGTAGGGTTTGTCGCAAGTCCGTAGGCTACCCCGCGTGCCGTTACTGCAGCACCACCATCCGAGGTGACATTACCGCCGGTGGTTGCGCTGTTGGAGGTAACCGCTGTAGCCGGTGTGGTAGTGAGTGTGGGCAACGTTAGGATAAGTAAGGAAAATGTAGTAACATTCGAAACAACATCCGGGCAATTGCCGCCCGAGACCACCAGCCTATATTGATTCCCATTGAGGGAATTGCTGGCAGTTATCCCTAAACTTGCCGTTGTCACCCCACTATAGCCGCCTCCGTTGTTCAAATTAGTCCAAATTCCCGTACCATTGTTCACTTGCCATTGATAGGACGAAGCACCACCAGCAACAGCAGACAATATTCCGGAAGTACCGAGCGGCAAGGAAAAGATCGCCGGTGGCTGGGTCGTAATTCTAGCACTGTTGGACGTTACAAGTCCACTCGAATAGATTACGTTGGTTAAGACATTTCCATCACCATCTGCTAATTCACATTGTCCCGCAACTGAAGTGTTCCACACCAAAGGTGTAGTCTCATTAACTGTAAAGGTCAGGTTCATCATCAAGCCATTACCTAAATTGGAAGATGTTAGACTGAACCAGGATACCAGCACTTTTCCAAGTAAGCCGCCCCCTTGAGCAAGGTGGTTGACAATCAGGTTACCGGGCAAATTTGGACTATTAAATCCGGTGTAAGTGAGTGCCGTAGTATCGTATGGCAAGTCGAGTGAAACGGCACCGATATTGAGAAAGTTTTGTACTGTAATTGGTATGGTTACAGAAGTGCCTCTGCATCCTGAAGCCTGTCCCAAGGCAATCACAATATCTGTAGAAGCAGAAACAAGCGTGGTGAAGGTCACCTGGTTGCCGTATGCCGTACCCACCGAGTTGGTGGCATAGGCACGGACAAAGTAATTGGTTGATGCCGAAAGGCCGCTCAGTTGGCTGGTGAAGACACCCGTGCCCGTGCCGTTGCTTGTGCTGGAGCCTGAGGTTGTTGGATTTGAGGAAGTGCCATATGCTACCCCACGCGCAGTTACCACAGCGCCACCATCGGAGGTGACATTACCGCCTGTAGCTGCGTTGCTGGAAGTTATGGAAGAGACCGCTGTGGTGGTTAAACTGGCCAGCGATGATGCTGACGTGACCGTCAGCGTGGAAATTGTCGAGGTTGCTCCCCCACAAGCGCCGCCGGACAAGACAACTCGGTACTGGTTACCGTTCATCGATGTGCTCGCTACTATCCCAAGGGTAGAGGTCGTCACCCCGCTGTATCCACCACCGTTGCTTAAGTTGGTGAATGTTCCACCTCCGGAATTCACCTGCCATTGGTAGCCCGAGGCGCCATTGGCTACCACAGATAAACTACCAGAAGCGCCCGCGTTCAAAGACAACGCGCTTGCAGGTTGTGTGGTGATGGTCGCACCGCCAACTGATACCGAACCGTTATTAAAGACCACGTTGTTAATTACTTCTCCATTTTCATCCGCAAGTTCACATTGTCCGACAACCGCCAGGTTCCAGTTTAATGAAGATGTGGCATTGGCTTTAAATCTTAAATTCATTAACAACCCATTGCCAATATTCGATGAAGTCAGACTAAACCAGGAGACCAGCACCTTTCCCGATCGTATGCCTGCGGGAGATGGGTTGTTTACAATTAAAGTCCCTGTTAACAATCCCGAATTGTTGAAGTCCACAAAGGTCAGCGCTGAAGAATCATAGTTCAATTCGAGTGAAACAGCACCGACATTGTTGAAGTTCTGCACCGAAATGGGAACTGTTACAGTATCTCCAACTGTACAGGTACTTATGTTGCCCAAAGTAACCGAAACCTGTTGTCCAAACGCATCATCTGCCGGCAAGCAAAAGGAAATGAATAAAATGAAAAGGCCAACAATTCGGCTACATTTTGTTACGGATAAATGGAAAATTGATATCATGGATTATGGCTTTGAAGTTTGACGCAGCACGGGGTAATTGGCAAAATTAAATAATTTAATGAATTCAAGTATGAACTTCTGAAAAGGCAATTATGTGGACTTTAACTAACTTCACCATACCTTTCCTAAACCTCGTCATTCGTTCTCATGCTACAATCAAGCAAGAAAAAACTTGGTGTCTTGGATTGTTTTCGTCTTGTATCTAACGTTCCACGACTCATAGAAGACAATTTCAGAAATTGAATTACTTTCTCAAAATCAGCTTCTTGGTTTTTGTCAGGTTCGAGGACTTAACCTTCAAAAAGTACGTGCCATCGGCGAGATCTGAAAAATCCAGCGGTTGTTTCGTCTGATTCTGAACATTTTCCATAAGCACGCGACGAACAAGTGCACCACTGATCGTAGTTAATTCAACTTCAACGTTCGCAATACCAGGGAGTTCAAGTTCCAGCCAGGTCAAGCCTTGGGTCGGGTTGGGGTACAGCTCGATTGAAAAATCGTCCTCCTCAGGAATCCCAACCGTTGTGATGTTAATTACGTTGGAAGAATCAGACGGACAACCATTGGGGCCAATTACGATGGCGAAATAAAGACCATTGGCACCGATGGCCAGGGTTTGACCTGTAGCACCCGTGATGGGTAAACCGTTATAGAACCATTGATTTCCTGTGGCAACAGAAGAACGGAGGGTATCCCTTCGACTGTTTAAACTGATAATCGGAGCCGCCGGGCGAGGGCGCATGATGGTAACCTGAGGAGCAGAGGTATCCGAACAACCCAACGGATTGGTCAACACCAGTCGATACACCCCGGAAGTAGTTACGGTAATGATGCGGCCATACTGTCCCACAACCGGTAGTCCATCTTTCAGCCAATTGTAAGAAATTCCACTGACCACCGGGCCCGCAAGGCGAACATAAATTCCTTCACAGAAAGAGGTATCGCCAATCACAGTAATACTGGACGTAGGCCTGGGGAAAACGGTAATGGTAACCGTGCCGGAGGTATCCGTGCAGGTTCCAAGACTCAGCACTACCCGATAGGCACCACCTTGTGTTGCAGTGAATGATGGACTTGTGGCACCCGGCACGGGGACTCCATTCAATAGCCAGACAATTGAGGCGCCCGGAAACTGCGCAGCATTCAATTGCACACTTCCACCCTGGCAAAAGTTGGTGGAACCTGAAGCAGAGATGCCCGCGACTGGTCGTGGATTGACCACAACATTTATGGTATCAGAAAAATCGGCACATGTGGCATTTTCCACACGTACGAAATAAGAGCCGGATGTTGACACCAAGAGGAATCTTGTGTTTTGTCCGGGTATCACAAAGCCGTTCCTGTACCATGTGTAGGTGGCAGCGGCAACGAGGCCGGCAGTCAATTGAAGGGTGCTACCCTGACACAAAGTCGTGGAACCCGAAGCGGTAATGGTTGCCACAGGCCGGGTATTGACGGTAACACTCAAAATTGCGGATGTATCGACACAGGTTCCACCAAATGAAACTACGGCTTGGTATTGCCCACTGTCACGTGCCGTATAGGTGTTGTTGGTAGCTCCGGTAATGGGAACCCCATTGTACAGCCATCGAACCGAAATTCCTGCCCCCTGATTTGACCGCAACACAACACTATCCCCCGTACAGAAGGCAGTTGCACCCAAAGCATTGATGAGGGCCACTGGATTGCTAATAACATTCAATCGAAGAAACACCACGCTGTCGCACCCAAAATTATTGGTTAATCGAACCTGATAAGTGCCAGATGCAGCAAATTGCTGTCCACCTACCACCACCAACGAAGGAGCGCAAATTGTGGTGTCAACTATTACCGTATCGGAAGGACGGATAAACACATTCACAGGAAGAATATTGAAACAACCGGTTGCGTTGCTGGTACCTTTGATATAATAAGTGCCTGATGTCGTTATGGCCGAAGGATTCGATAGCGGCTGGGTAGCAAGAGCGTCCAGCCAGTATGTCAGTAACAAGCCTGGAGACGAACCGGCAGTAATGGCTGGTGAAGTTAAATCAATTGCTTGAGGTCGGCAAACGGGTGTAATCGAATTGATGTTCAATACGGGCAGCGGGTTCACGAACAGTAATGCGGTTGCACTAATAGGGGAGCATCCTCCTTGCCTGTTTATCGTATATGTGATCAGGTGGCTACCAAAACCTGCCAGCTGTGGATTGAAAAATTGACCTGATACGACACCGGGACCGGAATAAACTCCTCCGGCCGGTTGTCCACCTGTGAGACGTGTTAGCGTATCATTCAAACAAAAGGCAGGTGGGGCAACAAATGTGACCGAACCCTGCGGCAAAATACGAATGGTACTGAACGCGGTGTCACGGCATCCCGTTAATGGGCTGATATAGACGTAAAAATAATTGATTGTAGAATCAGTGGTGAAAGTTGAAGGATTAAAGAAATTACCTGTAATTCCGGGGCCAAAATACTGTCCACCCACCGGTGTTCCACCCGTCAACGCCACCAGGTTGCCACCCGGACATACGGAGGAAATTGGGGCCAGGCCGGCAATCACAGTATCAACAAACAGATTGAGGGTCACGATGCTATCACACCCCTGAACGGTCGTGAAGGTATCCCTGTACACCCCACTCGCTCCCAGTGTAACATTGCCAAATTGCAAGGTGGCCGGGAAACACAAAGTGTCAAAAATTGTTGCACTTATCCCACTGCTCACGGAGATGTTGAGGACTTGTGAAGTATCGGAGCATCCGTTCAGAGATGAAACAATTACTCTATAAGCACCCGATTGTGTAACCAATAGGTTAGAAGCGGTCTGGCCGGTGACAAGGATGTTATTACGAAGCCAAGTGTACGTTACCCCACTAACCGGGGAAGCAGTGAGGTTGATCGAAGAACCAGAGCAAACACTGTTGATACCACCCGAAGAAATTCCGGCTACAGGTGACGGAATTACCGTGATCAAACGGGTTGCAGAGGCAGGCGGACATCCCCCACTGCCCGCAATGGTATAAGTCATCAATACAGATCCCTGAGAAATACCGGTAACTATGCCGCTGGAGGAGCCGATTTGCGCAACCAATGGGTTAGCCGAGGTCCATACCCCGCCCAAAACGGTGGACGTCAATGTTGAGGTTGAGTTCACGCAAATCTGCTGATTTCCAGACAAGGTTCCGGCGCTAAGTGTATTACTAATATTGAGTACAATGTTGGCAACTCCGGAAGGGCATCCCCCTATACCTGAGACTGTGTAACTCATGGTTACACTGCCAATAGATAAGGCGGTAACCGATCCGTTGACAGGATTTATCGTGGCAACTGCGGGGTTGCTGCTCGACCAAATTCCTCCGGATACGCTGGAAGTGAGGATTGAAACTCCTCCTACGCAAAGGCTTTGGGCTCCGCTCAACAGGCCGGGATCAGGTGGAGCGGTAACCGAAATCAATCTTGTCGCAATGGCATCCGGACATCCGCCCGAGCCTGTTACCGTGTAGGTGATGGTGGCCGTACCTGCTGCTAGCGCAGTTACCTGACCCGTATTGGCGTTCACCGTGGCTACTGCCGTATTGCTGCTGCTCCATGAGCCGCCATTCACCGTTGAGGTGAACGTTGCGAATGAACCCACGCAAATGTTCTGGTTGCCGCTGAGTGTGCCGGCACTAAGTGTAGGAGTAACCGTGACCGTAAGGGTGGCGGTGGCATCCGGACACCCACCCGAACCTGTCACCGTGTAGGTGATGGTGGCCGTACCCGCGGACTGTGCTGACACCAAACCCGTGTTTGCATTCACAGTAGCTACCGAAGTGTTGCTGCTGCTCCACGAACCACCACTTACAGTTGATGAAAATTGTGCTGAAGCACCACTACACAAATTCTGGTTTCCGCTGAGTGTACCCGCCGACAAATTGGCCGTAACACTCACATTGCGCGAGGCTGTAACATCAGGACATCCGCCCGAGCCTGGTACAGTGTAGGTGATGATCGCCGTACCCGCGGCCACCGCCGATACCAAACCGGTAGTGGCGTTCACAGAAGCTACTAAAGTGTTGTTACTGCTCCACGTTCCACCTAAAGATGTTGAAGAAAAGTTAGCTGTCGCTCCCACACATAAGTTCTGATTGCCATTCAGCGTGCCAGCCGATGGTGGTGTGGTTACCGTTATAGTACGTGTGGCCGTGGCATCCGAACACCCACCCGAACCCGTCACAGTATAGGTGATGGTGGCCGTACCAGCAGCCAACGCCGACACCAAGCCTGTTGCATTCACTGCGGCTACCGAGGAGTTGCTGCTGCTCCAAGATCCACCGCTTATAGTGGATGAAAATTGTGCTGTAGTACCCGAACACAGATTTTGGTTACCGCTGAGTATTCCCGCCGACAAAGTCGCCGTAACATTCACGGTGCGCGTGGCGATGGCATCTGGGCATCCACCCGAACCTGTGACTGTGTAGGAGATGATAGCCGTACCCGCCGACAGCGCTGAAACCAAACCCGAAGTGGCGTTCACGGTCGCGACAGTCGTATTGCTGCTGCTCCAGGCTCCACCGGTAGAAGTGGACGAAAAGTTTGCCGTTGCCCCCACACAAAGGTTCTGGTTGCCACTAAGCGTTCCCGCTGAAGGAGGTGCGGTTACCGTAATCGTGCGTGTGGCTGTGGCATCCGAACACCCACCCGAACCTGTCACCGTGTAGGTGATGGTGGTCGTACCCGCGGACTGGGCTGAGACCAAACCCGAAGTGGCGTTCACAGTTGCGACTGTCGTATTGCTACTGCTCCAACTTCCCCCGGTAGAAGTAGACGAAAAGCTTGCCGTTGCCCCCACACAAAGGTTCTGGTTGCCACTAAGCACTCCAGCCGATGGAGGTGCTGTAACTGTTATTGTGCGAGTGGCTGAAGCATCCGGGCATCCACCCGAACCAGTCACCGTGTAGGTGATGATGGCTGTACCTGCTGCCAGCGCTGATACCAGACCCGAAGTGGCATTCACACTAGCGACTGTCGTATTGCTGCTGCTCCATGAACCACCGCTAACACTCGATGAGAATTGTGCTGTAGTACCCGAACACAAATTCTGATTGCCGTTCAACGTTCCCGCCGAAGGGGGTGGGGTTACCGTAATAATCCGAGTGGCGGTGGCATCCGGGCATCCGCCCGAACCGGTCACCGTGTAGGAGATGGTCGCTGTACCCGCTGACAACGCTGAAACCAACCCTGTGGTAGCATTAACGGTGGCCACCGAAACAGCGCTACTACTCCAAAGTCCGCCGGCTGAATTGGAGGTTAAATTCGTGGTACCGCCCACGCACAGGTTCTGATTCCCGCTAAGGATACCTGCTGAAGGCGGGTTTGTTACCACCACCGTGCGCGTGGCGATGGCATCGGCGCAACCACCCGAACCCAGAACCGTGTAGGTTATGGTAGCCGTACCAGCCGCTACCGCCAACACCAATCCGGTTGTAGGGCTCACCGTCACTACCCCTGTATTGTTACTGCTCCAAGTGCCGCCTGAAACAGTTGATGAAAATGTGGCTGTGGTACCCGCACACAGATTCTGCGTGCCGGTGATTGTGCCGGCTGAAATGGAAGCAGTTACCGTGATGAGCACACTCGCGGTTGCATTCGCACATCCGGAAGCTCCCGTCACAGTGTATGTAAGGGTAGTTTGACCGAATGTCAGCGCTGAAACCAAACCGGTTGCCGGGTCAACGGTCGCTACAAGTGGATTTGAGCTGGACCATACCCCGCCTGAAACCGTTGATGTGAATGTCTGGGATGCTCCTGCGCAAATGGTGCTGTTTCCATTCAAAATACCGGCACTCGGCGGTTGATTAACGACCAAATTCAGAAAAACCAGACTGTCGCACCCACTCGCACCTGTCAATGGTATGATATAATTTCCGGTGGTTGAGAAAATCTGACCGCCCACAAGTGCAGTATTCGGCGCGCAAATGGTGGAATTGACAATGGTAGAATCAACACAATTGAAAGTGATGTTGGGGTCGCACGTGGGTACACTATTCCAAACGACTACATTCAGTGGATTGATTCCCCCCGGCTCTATCAAAGCGGAGGGAATGGTGTTCGTCGATACAGTAAAAAGTGTTGCAGACTGCCCCGCCGCAGACTGCGTGGAGAAAATATGGTTTGGACGGGCACCAGACTTAAATGGCCGAGTGTTAACAAGTCGAAACCTCGAAATTCGTGTTCCGGGTGACAAACAACCGGAATTGATGTTGGAAATAGGTGATGCCTGAAAGTAAATGACTGGTAATTGCGGTGTATTGTTGATGAACCGATACGGCCTGCCACCGAATACATATACAGCCGCCCCAAAGTTGAGGTTGGTGTACACGGTATCGTTCGCGGGATCAGGGATATAATAGGGTTGCTGTGCCGGATTGGTCAATTGGCTACTGTTGTCCACCACCTGTACGGTAACATTACCTCCATTCAGAATATTGGTATCGATGCCCAATCCGAATTGATACGAGTTTAGCCTGTAGGCAAAGCCTGATGAGGTGCGAACAATATATACATCAAATTCATAAGTGTAGTCATCCACCTGCACCGGGTTGGCAACCCGCAAATCTGCACTGAATGGTTGAGCGAATGCATCAAAACACATGCATGATGCAAACAGAACGAACAGGAACAAATAAAAAATCTTTCTCATTGTTTAACTACTTATGTCTATTAAGGTCTTGCCGCTGATATGCTACCAAATGTATTCAACCATGTCATATCTAAATCAAGAAGGTTGGTGATTCCATCGCCCGTGATATCCGAAAGAATGTACGAGGAGCCACTTGCGCCAAAATTGGATAGCCAAACGGTATTCAAATCCAACACATTGATGAATCCATCCTGATTGTAGTCGCCGCTGTACAAGCCGAATGTCCCATCCGGCAGCAATTTCATCGGGGAATTAAACCCATTCGAGTAGGCTGAAAGAATCGAACCAGTAAAATTGTATTGTGTAGAATCATTCCAAACAATAGGCACTGCACTCCATATTGGCATTGAATTGCGGTGGTTTACAGATACAAAAAATGATCGGCCACGGAGACTATCCGGCAGCTGTACGAACGCCCTGCCATCTGTTTTCAGTATGGCTATTTTTGTGAAGACGGGAGTAGCTAGGTCAAGTGGATTCCACAAGGTAAGACGAACAGTATCAACAGCTGATGAATCTATGGAACGACCGAGGTTGTATAACAGGGGCACCATTCTTCCGCTGGTGGAACGATACAATCCTTGGATATAAAGCCGTGTTCCAATACTAAATTCACAATTCTGCACGACCAAGAACAGTGTAATGACACTGTCGCATCCCACGGAATTGATCAATGTTGCTGTGTAGGTGCCTGTTGAATTGTAGCTCTGCCCGTTGAACGAGTAGCTGTTCGGCGAACAGATCGTATCGTTGATGGTCGTGGCGCTCGGCTGGTTCACCACCAGGTTCAGCGTGATGATGCTATCACATCCTACCGCATTCGTCAGGGTAGCCGTGCGTGTACCTGAGGTATTGTAGCTCTGCCCGTTGAACGAGTAGCTGTTCGGCGAACAGATCGTATCGTTGATGGTCGTGGCGCTCGGCTGGTTCACCACCAGGTTCAGCGTGATGATGCTATCACATCCTACCGCATTCGTC
>Ga0214923_10003411_pt1 | contig 19919 bp, 24 predicted proteins | sample LL1510_MetaG_FD_177993 | JGI IMG/M metagenome (GOLD analysis project Ga0214923, IMG submission 177993) | Freshwater microbial communities from Lake Lanier, Atlanta, Georgia, United States - LL-1510 | ecosystem: Environmental > Aquatic > Freshwater > Lake | place: USA: Georgia | collected...
ACTCCAGATCATTTGGTGTTACAATCTTTGATTCTTGTGTATCCTTAGTCAAATTTTGTGGCTCTTCAGTTGATTCTTTTTTTATGTTTTTAGCCATTAGTATCCTCTATAGAAAATGTCCTGTTATCGGAGTTAGGAAAATTGTTTTGTATTTGATCCAATATTATTTTTAGATCCTTATATATCAGCTCGGATCTAGTTTTAGAAAAATCCTTAATTTGTTTAATTCTTATAAGAACTAATCCTTTACCTAGTATTAATCCTTCTTTTTTATGATCATATGATATATTTTTAGCTAATGCATCTTCGCCCCATACTGGTAAAAAATGTGATGGGCCATCAACCTCAATAGCTACATTCATTGTAGGAAGAAAAAGGTCAATTTGCAACTTAGTATTTGATAACGTTTGTTCTTTGTGAAAATCAACTTTGAATCCATCTTGTAATAGTCTGTCGAGTAAAAATCTCTCTAATTTAGATCCTAATTTACTAGATGTTCTCACAGCCTGGTTAGCTAATCTAATAATTTCTTTTTTAGAATCATCATCTAATTTTTCCCAGAGCTTTTTACTATTATTTTTTCGATTTTTGAGTTCTTCTTCACTCAAATTATCCCAAGATTTTAAAACACCTAAACCTATACTAGCTTTCTCAGCATCTGATCTACTTTTACCTTTTGTTGGGTGTTTGTGTTTTCCTGTTGCTAGTGCATTTTTTTGAGCTAAAGCTTTATCTCTTATAGGAATTTTAAACGATAGCGCATCTCTCCTAATTCTATTAGCGTATGTTCCACAAAATTTAGCGATATCTGCGAAACTCTTTTTTTCTTTAAGATATAAATTTGTAATAAAATCTTTTTTATCTTTATCAGATAATAAGTTATATGATATATTTGAAGGCTTCATATGAAAATTCCGATGCTATAGAAATTGGTGTTTTGAATCCGATAGAGAATAAGCTATAAATATTTTGATTTGATGCTACAATTTTCACATCTTTATGCATAAACATACTGTGCCAGTATGAGAATTTTTCTGTAGAATTTTCCCAAGGTACATTGGTTGCATAATACACTATCTCAGATTTATTCACAAAATTTAAAGCAAGATTTAGTGACTCTATATCAAAAACTATAATTTTCCCATAGAATAGTTTACCTTGACTAATATGTAAAATAGGTACATTTTTATTATTTATAATATCACTATAGCTATTAAATAGCACAATATGGCTATTAGGTCTATTAGATATAAAATTACTTGTAGTATCTATCAAATTATTATGCGCAGTAGTATTTGATAGTTTTAATTGTAAAATGCCAAAATCTCTATTATTATTGATCATAACTAAATTATACTTTCTATAAATTCCATATACGTTTGATACTCTGGCATATCTGACAGGTCTTCTTTTATAATTCCATTATGAATTTTTAAAACATTCGATCCACATACTTTCGCCTCTATAGTATATAAACCATCAATATCTAAATAATCTTTAGACTCATTTAGCAGCATAGCCTTATCTTGTTCGGTCAGATAGCCGAAATTTTGTTGGTGGCGAATCTGTTTACTAAATACTTTCAATTTCATATCCGAATTAGGGTATACAAATTTTTCTAATTCTATCGGTAAATTAGTATAATTATCTAGAAAGCAAATTGTATCATTTTGACGTTTATTATTTGTTGATGTTCTATAGAATATATGTTTATTCAGCAAATAAGGTATTTTGATACAGTTATCATTGTGTATATTAGAGATATTAATTATATTGGTTAATCCTAGTAACTGATGATTTATTTGGTGATCGTGATATATAATAATTTTATGTGTATTTTTATATTCTTCTATAAATTGATAAATTTCATTAGTAAATAAACCAGCATTAAATATATATATGTCAAAATTATACATGTAATGGATTTTATATAGACTATTATCTACGGGACCGGATGCTGTAATAATATCGTCTCCAATATTTATACAGCTATTAACAAATTTATTATCTGTGTATTGTATAAAAATTTTCATAAAAATAATTTCGCTTTTGATATATCTTTGATAGTGTTGATTTTCATAATATTTTGTTTTTTTATATATAGTTTATTAAATTGTACATTATATTTTTCAATTAAAATATTAATTAGTTCAAATAGATAGAACTGATCAATATTCTGAACCATAGATATTTTTTTTATTTTTTCTAGAGTATTGTTATTAAAAAACACACATTCAGTCCAGATAATAGGCATATTATAAAATAGATAGTATAGATTATCTGATTCAGTACAACCTATGGTAAAATTATTTTTTGGTTTGTCCAACATAAAAACTGTAGAGACATCACCATTATGTATAAACGGATTATTTCTAAAAATGACACCATTGCTAATAACCAATAAATTATCGAGATGAAAAGACTCTATTAGTAAAGTAATTAATTTTGATTGATTTGTAGTATCATATTCTAGATTTTCTATACAGAGTACGTTACTGTATTTAGTTAATATTTTTTTTATTTTATCAGATTCAAATCCCGCCCCGATGAAGATACGAGATTTTCTATTAAATTTTCTTATTTGTTGTATCTGATATTCTAAAACCAAAATGTTATTTTTAATTGGTAATAAGGCTTTGGACCCTAAAGATTTCATCCCTTTTGTAATTTCCGGTACAACAATAAATATATTATCCATAGTATATGATTGATTTATTTTCTATCTTTTCTAAAGATTCAAGAATATTGGTTTTATAATGTTCTAATATTTGTTGATAATTATCAAATGTTAAAAATAATCCATCAATACCTTTACGAAAAAAAGCATGAGCAAATGGTTGCTCTATGGTGATAATACTGTTAATGTTTACTATGTTTCTATCCCATTCTTTAATGGATTTTGTGTCATTATTAATCCAAAAATAAGTAATATCTGACTTTTCTACACTAGTTGCAAATATAGTGTCTAGAATGTCTTGAAAATTATAATCATCTAATAAATTATGGAGTTTCCATTTAATATCATTAGGCATATCTTTTCTAATATTATTAATTATATTTTGTGTATTATTGTTTTGTTTTAATACTAACGATATAAATTTTGGTTTAATAGTTATAGAAGATATAGATTGACATATTTTACTTATATTATTAGTATCATCTACTATTATAACCATATAATAATCAATAACTGTTCTATTGAATAAATATTGTTTTAGATCATCCACAGTTCCTATGGTTTTAATATTTTGTTGATAAATTTCTGCACTAAAAGCAAATGGACATTTATAATGTAAAATTTTAGCAAAATTATTTTCTGTTTTTTCTATAGTCTTAATATTTTTAATTTTTTCTATAATACCCAAAGCACATGGCTCATCGCTATCGTGATAGTCTGCAAAAATACATTTATCGCATTTAGTAATGGTGCTCATATGATATGACTATTTTTTTTCAGATACTAAATCTATAGTGAATTGATCTGCTGAAAAATTCAGTTCGGATACTTTAGCCCCAGCACTATCTAATAAAGATATAATCATAGGTATAGAGAAAATGCATTGATTACCACTAATATAAGATATTAATTTATCATCGGTGATAGCATTATCACTATATAATTTACATATATGACTATAATTATATATCTGTATAGACAATAAGCCTTTTGGTCTGAGTTTTTCTAATGATATTTGTATTATTTTAATAGCATCATTCTTAGTATATTTATTAATATTATCTATATGTATATGATCTATAGACGTATTTACCAAACCCACTATCTGATGAACTGGTATATTCTCAAATTCAGGTAAAGTTCCGACATCACCTATGCAATATAATCTTTTAGTTTTTATCATAAAATAATTGGCTTTCTTAAGATATTATTAAGTATACTAGTAAAAGTATTATTAAAATTATCAATACTATAATATTTTGCAATATTATCTAATTTTCCTATAGTATGATGATCTTGTACAGCTTTATGGATTAATTTTATGATATCATTTAGATCATTAAAATAGGTATATTCTATATTAGGCACTAAATCATTAGAAAATACTTTGCATCCATTAGCAACAGCACACAGTGTATTATAATTATCACCAGCTGTTATGCAAACTTTATATTGCTGTAATATATAGCAAATATCTAAATAGCTCATAGAGTCAATAGATTCCAACATAGCAGCGTCGGGGAAATTTTGCTTAACATTATGATATAATAATTTTAAATTATGAGACTGGTTATAATTAAGAACTATTATAGAATTTCTATTGTGAGTACCTATATCTAATAGTGGTATACCATATTCTAGTATAGAAAATCTATTGCTATTGCCGAACCATGAATCTCTAAGATTTTCATTTTGAAAAACAACATGTGACTTTGATAATTTTTGTTGAATTAAAAATCTATCTTCTTTTTTAATGCCATGTGGTGGTGGATTACGAACATATACTAAACTGTGTAGATATTCTTGATTAATCTGATCAGCTATAAAAGTAAATTCTTCTGGTTTATCATGAAAATATAAATCATAATTTATAATTTTTTGTTTAGCATCATATTTTATTAAATAAATATTTGATAAACTATATTCTAAAAATTTTGTAAAAATAGACTCTTTATCATAGCCTATGTATTTACACATATTTGATTGTATAGATTTCAAAGGCCTAATAATATTATTTATGATATTAAATTGCATATAATTTTTCCTACACTGTCATTATTTTTTTTCTTTTTATCTATTTTAGAATTTTTAGCTTTAATAAAATTCTCTACTAAGCTATTAATATTAACAGTCTTAATCATATCATATATAGCGTATTCATATATAGGATTACTATTTAAATTAGTATAATAATCTGTATTTTTAAAAGATAAGCACAATTTATTTCGAGATATTATATAATTAGAATATAATTTTTGATTATAGTCTTGATTGAAAGATAATAAACAGTCAGCACTGTTTAGTGCGGCAAAAATATCTTGTAATGTTAATTCACTAAAATGCAATCGTATTTCCGGTTGATTTACAATCTTAAGTTGTTGTAATAATTTTTGACAAAATTTTTCTAAATCCTGTTTATTTTGGTTATTTCCTCTTATTACCAAGGTTAGAGCAACATTGAGATCGGACCTAAATGCTGATGTGAAAGCAAATATAAGGGTATGAATAATTTCTATATTAGCATCATATTCCCCAATAAACATAAAATTATATTTTTTATTTATTTCTTCATAGTTATAATAACTATTCAATAAATTTAAATCAGTAATATAATTTAGAATATCAATGTCACCTATATGAATAGGTTTAATTATATCCGATTTGATTAAGAAACGCTTGTCTTCTTCATCATTTACTATTATATGATCACAATAATTTAATTTTTGTAATATGCTATATTTTGATGTTTTAAATAATGTGTTAAAAATTATAGGTATAACAATATTAGTATTAGATGGCTGTATCGATAAGTGCTCTATCTTAGCATGTTGAATTAATGTTTTAGGAAAAGTAAAAGATTCTGAAAAATTTTCTAAATTAGAATAATCAGAATTATTTATATTAACATCATATCTAGTATAGTATGGTCTAGTATATAAATTGATATTTTTATTTGAGGCACTCTGATGAATAGATTTTAGGTATACAGAAGATTCTAAACCTATATAATCATTTTGTCGATAAGGGCCTATGTATAGTATAGACATAAATTATTTCTTAAGAAGTCTGATCTTTAATATTGGCATATCTAATAAAATCATCATCAAATTTTACATTTTGTGCTCTAACTTGCTCGGAATTATTCCAATTACTGATTAATGTATTTGTAAACGCTTCAATATCTTTATAATCATGTTTAGTTATTTGAGCACCATGAACAGAGAATCCGTAATCAGCTTGTTGTAATATTGTTAAAATATTCATAGATCCTATCATAGAGGACTCATCTAGATTATTTTGACATATATGTTTTATATAGTCCCAATTTTGTGATGGATCTAAATTTTCTTTGGTTTTTATAGGCTGTAAAAATTTAGCCGGTTTACTCCAGTTAGATCGGTATGTTTTATCCAGATAGTCTAAATGATTCTCCCATTTCTTGGTTATATCATCCCAATGATAGTGTTTTTCTGTTAATTCTCTTACTCTTATTTTTTGTTTATTTATTGATTCCTGTGGTTGAGATAAAAATTTTATAATTTCATTTGCCAGCTGTTCGTTATCAGGATAAACTCTGATCGCTTTGGTTTCTAACTCTTTAAAATAAGTTTTGGGTTGTATTGGTATTGCCTCTAATTTATTAACCACGTCTACCATAGCACTATAATTTACAGTAACAATCGGAACACCACAGGCGCCGGCTTCAACTTGAGGTAGTCCGAAACCCTCACAAATAGAATATTGTACATATAAGTCAAAAATATTATAAACTTCAGCTAATCTATCATTAGATATACCAGCCGTTACAGAAGGCAATACCATAGTTTTATTCAAACAACTGGGGCAAACTTTTATTGGTCCAGAATATACGGTAGATGTAAGACAGGAACAAGACCTACATGAATAAGAAAATAATACCTTATTCGACAATCTATTAATTTTCAGTAGTTCAGGTATATCCCAGCCGGCATCTGGATAACTAGTATGTAAATACAAATATAGTTTACTACTTAATTTTGGATTTGTCTGATCAAGCTTATCTAGGCATGATCTAAAAGATGCCATTAGCTCTGGGAATAATTTACGTTTTTGATTGCGCATTACAGATCCTATTACAATAGAATCCTGCGGTATACCCAACTTATTTTTTAAACCCGATTTATCCGCAATAGGTTTAAATATATCTAGATCAACTCCTGGAGATACAGTATCAATATAATTAATTTTACCGGAACTCTGTTCTTTTAAAACATTAGCCCCCCAATCAGAATACGTAAGTATGCTATCTGCCGATAAAAAAGTATCTATCCATTCTTCTTGCTGTGGAGCAGAGTCTACCGTTGGCATCAATATCCAATGAAAATATTTTCTTAAAGGAGATAGGGCTTGATAAGAACTCATCCAATAATCTCTGATGTCACATACAATATCTGGTTTAAAATCTAATAAAACCTTTTCAAATCTCCATCTACCGAACTGATTATCTGTACGAGAAGTATACTCCTGATATCTTGGATCATTTTCATTTACAGCATTAGCATAGTATCTCCATGGTATATCCTTATCTCTAGGGTCATTGACTAACCCATAACTAGCAAATTCTGCAATATGGTATTTATTCGTTTTATATAACCTATTCAATAACTCTCTGGTATAATTCGCAAAACCAGAACTTAAGAAACTAGCTTCTGTAACAAATAAAATTTTTAATTTAGATTTTGCTTGTTGAGTCATTATATAAAAAATCCTTAGTAAAAATACTAAGGGGGTTGATTAACCCCCATTAGTATAATCTAATATCTGAGTTAATGCTCAGAAAGCAACGGTTTCTGCTGTCTCTTCCTGATTTGCAGACTTGGATCGATTAGATAATTTAGTAATTTTAGAAAAATTATTTACTCTAACCTTAAGACTACTATGCTTGACACCATCCTTTTCCCATGTGTCATTACGTAGTGATCCTTCTACTAGAACCAAATCACCTTTCTTAAATGACGATCCTATAATTTCTGCACCGCTATCCCACGCCTCACAGTTAATAAAAGATGTAATTTTATCTTTTTCACCGTTAGCCTTGGTATACTCTCTTGATACCGCTACAGTAAAATTAACTACAGATGTCTGCTTTCCGCTAGTATTTACAACACGCAACTCAGGATCTCTTGCTAAATTACCACGTAAAATTGTGATATTCATATTATCTCCTTAATTATAAAAAATAAAAACCAAAAACCAACGATATATAGTAAAATAGATGGGAGAGATGTCAAGATTTGGGTATAAAACACTTATCGACTATCAATCCATCCTTAGTTTTTGCTTTGTTCCCAACAAATATCAAGATGTTTCCTATGTACAAATGAGATTTGAATTGTGTCCATTTTTCTGGAAATAATATTAATGAATCTAATATCCCCGTTTGATCCTCAATACTTATAAAAGCCATTTCTTGCCCAGGATTTTTTCCTGTTTTTGTTTTAACAATATTAATATTGGTTATCTCTCCTGCAATAATAATATTATTAGTACTACCCATAGTTTGTGAATTTTTAAATGTTTTACAATCCATATTTGTCATTTCTATATCATATGAATCCAATTTAGAACAAGTTATACTTACGCCTAATAACGAATTTTCTGAATCAGATAACCATTCTATTTTATCTTTAAGAGAATACGGCGGTGACTTTAAAGATTGTAGTAATTGTTGTAATACTACTAGCCTTTTTTTATTGCATATACCAGCACTGATGCCGACATCTAATAATTGATTAATAGTAGATATATTGTATTGATGTTTTAGTTTAATTAATTTCTCAATTTCTTTTTTAGTAAAATTTGTAGCGATATCATACTCGAACATCATTTCTGTTCGATATTTATTGAAATAGTCAAATGCTCCAGAGGCAATTAAAGCTTTACTAGCTACAGAATTTATATTTAAAAGAATATCTAATAGTATATCAAGCCAATCAGCATGATTAATATCTATAGACTCAGATAGTGTTATAATTTTATTATACACAGACTCTCCAACACCCTTAATATCTGTTAATCCAAAATATATATCTTTATTTTTTAATATAAAAAATTGATTAAGATTTCTGAAATCTGGAGTTTTTACTAAAATATCCATTTCTCCAGCATTTCTTACTAGTTCTTTTATTTCTCTTTGAGTGTCCATCTTATCTTTTGCAAACTTTAAGTATGAAGCAAAAAATATTCTAGGAAAATGAGCTTTAGCATAAGCCGATAAATATGCGTTAATGGCATAGGATATGCCGTGAGATAAATTAAATGAATATCTCTGACCTTTTTCTATCCAGCTAAATATTTGCTCTGCGTCTTGTTCATTAACAATATTTTGTTGTTTACATCCTTCCAAAAATCGTGACTTCATCGCAGCCATCTGATGCGCTAATTTTTTGCCGATAGTTTTTCTAAGAGTGTCTGCTTCTTTAAGGTCAAATCCTGCTATATCTTTAGCTATTTGCATAGCCTGCTCTTGATAAATCATCTCTCCTAAAGTGCTTTTCAGAGCAGGTTCTAAAGCAGGATGGAAGTAGTCTACACTCTCCAAACCATTTTTTTTATCGATATAATGATTAGTTACGCTTTTACCATCTCTAATGGCTTCTAACGTCCCTGGTCGCAATATACTTATCAAAGCAGATAATTGTTCGATATTTTCAGGTTTTAATTTTTTGGCCATCATATGGCCTAAACGAGATTCTAGTTGAAATACTCCTTTGGTGTTCCCATCTCCTATTAGGTCCCAGGTTCTGGAACACTCAAGATTGATATCTTTTAAGTGTGGTGAAAAATCTATTTTAGGATAATCTCCACTATTATCTAAAATCTTAAATTTACAACCACACTCGAAGGCAAAATATTCAGACATTTACAAAAGAGCCTTTAAATTTTACCTTTTGAGCCAAATTTCTATGTAACTTCAAAAATCTAATCATTATTTCAGCTGTATCTTTTACATCTTTTAAAGCATCATGAGCCCCTTCTTTACTTATACCCAGATAATCTCGAAAATTATCTAATGTATAGTTTTTAAGCTCACTAGAACCTTCAAACCAATAAAACAATACATTCATAATATCTATTACATCTCTAGGATAAAATAATGAAGATCTACCTTCTTTATTGAGATTGTTATATTTATTGCTCAATCTGTCAATGATTCTCAAATCAAAACGATTAATATTAAATCCACCGGCTATAGGTGCAGTAAAACAAGATTTTTTATCTGACCTAATATGATATAGATCTAGATATGATACAAACATTTTCCATCCTATATCTTGCTTCTGATAATTATGCCAAGATTTTAATATGTCTTCTTTTGAAGATCCTCTAACTTTAGCATGAAAATCTAGTACATCACTATCGTTATAGTTGTACTCTGGATTATCTTGTATAGCTTCGGGCTTCAAATTAATATTAAATTCTGAATTAGGAATAATTTCTAACTTAACAGGGTCTACTATTATAGCCGCTATCTGTACAGGACTACACTTATCTGGATTGGATCCGTCCGTTTCCAGATCAAAAACACATATTTTTTGAAAATTAGGCATTAATTGATACCGTGGTTGAATCTTGAAAATATACACGAGCATTTTGCTCATTCACAACATGAGCATTAATAGACTGACAACAAGATACCCTTACAGTATCTAGTTTAACATATTCTATCTCGTTAACAAAAAAATTAGAACCCACAGGAATTTCTGCAAAAGTTTTTTCAATCATTTGATTCTCCATTTTTTAATAGATCTGATATGGTCATAACTTTATCTAATAAGGCTATGCCTAAAATATCAAATTTAATTACACCTAAAGCCTCTAAGTCTTGCATTTCCATACCAGCAATTTGTTGTTCTGTTTTTGAATCATAAATCATTGGACAGACATTAGCTAAATCTTGTGTACTAATAACGATGCCTGCTGCATGTTTAGATAAATTGGATTTAGTGCCTTCTAGACGTATGGCTTGTTCAAATCTTTTAGATAGAGGCCCCTCAAGACCACCATCCTCATTAATATAGCACCACTCTTTGAGTTTGTCAACATTATTTTCTAAAGCCCAACGTATAATAGATGATTCTCCAGTATCTTCTTTCATTTCCTGTAATTCGTCTGCTATTTTAGCTTCATCCGGTATATATTTAGTTATCTTATTCATTTCTTCAAAACTAATATTATCATAAACTCTTAATACTTCTTTTAGGGCTCCTCTGCCTTTCATAGTATTATAAGTAATCATCTGGGATACACGATCATGGCCATATTTATTTTTGATATATTGTATAATAATTTCTCGCTTTGTAATCGGTACGTCAACATCTATATCTGGCATTGAGGTTGCTCTTGCGGCATTAAAAAATCTTTCAAACAATAAATTATATTTGATTGGATCTATCTGAGTAATACCTACTAAATATGATACCAAACTACCAGCACTACTGCCTCTCGCTGGTCCAGGCAACCAACCATTTTCACGAACGTATTGTAAAATATCTTGCAGTATAAGAAAATAACTACTCAAGCCAGCACCTTGCAAAACCTCAAGTTCGCTTTTCACTCTTTCTACATACTCTGGCTGTTGTTCTTTAGGTATAACAGTAGATATTTTGTCTCGCCAACCTACTCGGCATAATTCTCTTAAATATTCATCTGGATTGTAACCGTCTGGGCATTTAAATTCCGGTAACATAGGACTATGCAATATGTTATATTCTTCACATAGAGAGTTTATATGATTAGTATTTTCTATTTCCTCGGTACTGTGTAACTCCAAAATTTCTTCGTTAGATAAAATATGATAATTGTCTGATTTAAAAAAACAAGACATAGATACATCTTCATTATTTAGAATTTTTTTATTCATTTCAACAATAGTGGTCTTTAAATTATTGCATAATAAAATTCTTTGATCTACAGCATCTTCTTTATTGCAATAATGAGCATCTGGGGTACAAATAACTTTTGTATTGGTTCTCTGACCTAAATTTCTAACAAAATCTGTTAGTTCTATCTGTTGAGGTAAATGGTGTTGGTCCATCAATTGAGATTCTAAGAAAAAATTATCCTGACCAAAAATTTCTTTCATATATCCTATAAAATCTTCTGATCTTTTATAAGATGTATGTGAATCGCAATCTTTTATCAGATTGGGTAAATATGACCCAAGATGTCCACAAAAACCAATAATATTATTATTAAGATATGGGGCTAGTTCTGATAAAGTAAGTCTGGGCTTATGATAAAATCTGTCTTTATGATTAGATAAAGACACTATCTGTATTAGTGATTTCCATCCTAATAAATTTTTTGCCAAAACAATAAAATGACTAAGATGATTATTTTCTTTAGTTTTTATAGTCGAATCATTATCACAAATATATAATTCACATCCTAGTATTGGCTTAATACCAGATGCAATCATTTTTTGATAAAATTGTACAGCTCCTGATACCGATCCGTGATCAGTCAAGGCGCACGCCTTAGCTCCAATATCTACGCATCTTTGCGCTATTTGAGCAGGCTTGCTTAATCCATCCAAAAGTGAGTAGTGGGACTCACCTAAGAATGGACGTGAAGAGGCACATAATTATGCTCCACGCCCATATCTTTTTATTCTCCTTTTTAAAAAATCTTGTAGTTATTAATTTATTCGGTTGTACCCGGTGCTTTATACTTTCCAAATGTATGGTTTGGGTGCTTGTACAAGTTTACCACAGCATCCATACCATGCAACCCCATATCATGTTTGATTTGTTCACATTTTGTCATAACATTGCCAACTTTACATATTTGATTATCTCTGTATTCTATTTGTGGTTCTATCGCTGTATTTTCAAAAGTTGTTTTACCAAAATGACATAATTTGTTACACATCCAACTTTTATTTAGTCGTGGTTTGTTTGTATTTTTAACAATCTCAAATTTATGACGTAGCATATCCTCTGTAGATGCTAGATCAGATTTATCGAAGCATATTGAAAATGGGCCACCATCGTTAATAAAATATATAGTAAAAATAATATGATCAATATGTGGATATAAATGACTTACAGCATAATGGTATATCTTAAGTTGTGGATCATTTTCTAATTTTTCTTGGGTTTTTTCTTGACCAGTTGCCCAATCTAATCTTTTTCCGGTTTTATAATCTATAATCTCAAAAGTCTTGTCATCTACCTGTGTAATTAAATCTATCGTTCCCTTGAGGCCGAGATAACCCTCTAATTTGCCATCTGGTGTGTCGTAGGAGTATGCTGCCCAGGGTTTTTGGATAACAATATCAAAATGTTGTTCTGGTTTAATAATCTTAGTGTTTCTTGGATCAAACATTCCGTTATTAAATTCTATAGCTTTATATACCCAAGCATGGCAATCCTTATAATCCTTAATTGTCCAAGCATGGTGGTTTTCAGCTTCGGAATAATATTTATATACTTTTTCGATTAAGGTATTTAAATTATAACTATTAACATTTATATTGCCTAATATATCATCATCAATATGGGTAATATTATCTTGTTGAGCTTTCTTAATAATAGCTAAAACTTCTAAAACTTTATGGACAATCGTTCCCTTAGAAGCTTTTTGTCCGGATGGGCCTCTCCAACCTAAAACATATTCAGCAAAATATTGCTGTTCGCAAAGGCTATGAGTATTATAAGAAGAACTTCTGAAATATGTAACTATTATGACATCACCTGGATAAATATTTTTTGCATATATTCACATTGATCTAATATTGACATATTATGGTTGTCTATAATAAAATCAAAATTATTCCAATCATAATTGTTTTTATCTAAGATATTTTCACTTATATGATCAGATTCGAATGGAGATCTAGTTAACCTTATCACTTTGCCTCCAATTTCTTTTATTGCCGCTATTTCATTAGGAAATCTACAATCTGTAATTACGGCTAATTTAGATTTATCACTTGATATTTTTTTAAGAGTAGCATCTACCCAAACAGATGATTTTAATTTTCTAAAAACATCAGTACCAACAAATTGCATTATATCACGAGCTGTCATATTTTTACCATCCCAGCTCATATCTGTCATAGAATTTTTTTGACTATCAGAACCATAACATTGATCATATGTCATACCTAAAATATCCATACATATATTTTGCTTTAAAATATCTGCAAAACTATACAATTTTACTTCTGGATTCAAAAAAGAAAAAATTTTATTTATCATATAATCATTTGATCTAGCATATGATGCATCAAATATGCCTTTGTAAAGCTTATTACCTAATAGGTCTGAGACCTCTATTTGTCCAGAATCATTTAAAGTCACTTTTTCTGCCAATCCAAGATTAGCCAAAAATATGGAAACTATAAAATTACCAGATGTAGTTTTACCAGATTGTTTTTTCCCAGATAACCCTATAATCATACATAATCCTTAATTAATGTTACTATTTCTTGTTCTATTTGAGGAATTGTCATTACTGCAACATCTTCATAATTAATAGGTATATTTAATACATTATAGGTTTTATTACATTTCTGATAAATTTGTTCAGCCGCTTTGCGACCAGCTTCATCATTATCCATAATAGTTATTATAGTCATAGCACCAGAACTGTCTAATATCATTTTTTGACGATCAGCTAATGAAGAACCAAAAATAGCAACAGTATTCATAATCCCAGCTTCTGATAATCTCCATACATTACCCGGACTTTCTACAATGACAACAGTAGCTTTGGTTTTAATATGATCTTTTGCTATCCAGTAATTATATAAATAATCTTGAGTTTTTAATCCCAGATTATGTTTCCATTTAGAATATTTCCATAATTTATCCGACGTTGGACAATTATCATTATGATCATGATAACTATTACATTTATCACATTTATTATATATGCTACGACCTGTACATCCAACCATAAATTTATGATTATCGTCATAAATAGGAACAACAGCCCTACCGTACATTTCTTTATCCGGTATTATGCAGTCTCCTACGTCGTAATTGATCAGCGTCTCTTTATTAAATCCTCTGTTTATAAAATATGGCGAGGGAATAATCAAATTTTTCTGTACGTTGGAACGACTGATACCTTTGGTAGCATCTGGTTTATGACTACTAATATATTTTATCGTATTCACAAAAGATGTTTTTTCTCTATGTTTTTTAGATATTTTTATAGTATCCAAGTCTTGTTCAGTAAAGTTTGTGGCGAAGTCTAACGCCTCCTGAAAAGAACATATTTGATCTCCAGACTTATTCCAGCCGTAAGAGTTATGAGATAAACAACCTCTAATAAAACCTATAATCGAACCTTTGAATATTTCTTCGCAATGATGTGTTCTGCATTTCCAGTTTCCTCTATAATGATCTCCTTGATGATATATGTTTAGAGCCGTATCATTATCTCCACCATGAATAGGACAGCTCATAGTTATCATTTTACCCATATTTTTATATGATTCTATCCCTAAGATATCTAATAATTTTTCGATATCATCACATAATATATCTGAAATATATTTAAGTTTAGCCTGATCATACGAACGGGATTGTTTCATTTTTCTTATCATCATTGTCATCTAATATAAACCCTTCAGAAGTTGATTTGATATTGTGAGCTATTTCCAATTTAGTCTGACCCTCAGTGATTTTAGCACACCACCCTTTCATGTGACAATTGATATAGTCATTATCATCTAATCCTCCACCATGACGACTAATGATAGGTATTAATTTACGATTGCCCGACTTGCCACCATCTTCAGCTATTTCCTCGTCTGATTTTCTTTTAAAAATTGAAAAATTACTACACAACCATATGATTCTATCGGATCCACTAGCAGAATCTGTTGACTCTTTTGTTATTCCATCTCTATTAAGTTGAATAAAAGCTAAGATTGGAACTTTATATTTTACAGCAAAATTATGTAGTGCCGTCATCATAAAACCCAATACTTGATATTCTTTCATATCTTGAGATATACCTGTGGAATCCATCAATTTTAAATAATCATATATAATAACACAGTCTTTGGCTGTACCATCATCATTTAGACCTACATCTTTTACTAACCATCTTCTCATAATACCCAGCTGTTCATCAAAAGGTTTTCCGGCTATGCTTTTATGATATAATGGTATATTTTTTAATACCTGTGCTGCTTCAGATATTTTTTTATTATGATTAGGAGACTCTGAGAATTTGCCTGTTTCAATTTTATTAATTTCGATTTCTGTGCTCATAGCCAAAAGTCTATGTATATGATCTTCTTTATTCATTTCTGTATCCATATTCAATACAGGAATATTTTGTTTAGCTATTGATAGACCCATATTATCAGATAATAAAGTTTTTCCAACTTTGGGTCTAGCACCTATCACATTGATGGTCCCTTTTCTTAGACCTCCACCAATAGCCTGATCATACACAGGAAATCCTGTAGAAATACCTACTTGATTGATTTTATTATCTTGTAAAAAATTTATATAATCATCTAGGTTATCACCCATTTTAACTGGCTGGTTATCTTTATCATTATTCAGAGATGATCCAAAATTAAAAATTGAATCTTCAGCTATTCCCATAATAAAAGATAACGATTCAGAGCCATTGATATCTAGAAGTTTCTCTTGAACAGATCCCAATTCCTTGTGTAAAGATCTTGCTATTTCTAGTTTCTTAATTTTTGCCGCAAATTTGCGTACATTATTTTTGTCAACGGGAAAATCTTTGATCGCTTTTAAATGTTGTGCTTCGTCTTTATTATCTAATAACTGAAATATACCCAAATCTTTGGCGGCAGAGTATATTGATGCTAAATCTATAGATTTTAAATTGTTATCTTTCTCTATAATATATTTGCAGCATGTATAGATATATTGATTACTGTCAATAGTAAAAGAATCTTGCTGGATGATATCCCCGATATCAAGCAACACTTCCTCTCCATAATTGAGTATCCCGCTAAGGATAGCTCTTTCTGCTGATGGATCACACAATATCATATTATTAACCTGCCGAAGAAGCGCACTTATTACACTTATATCTACTAGCTGACTCTACCAAAGAGGGATTGACCGTTTCTTTTCTTCCACATACTCTACATAATACTGTGATAGGTTCATATTCTCTAGATCTAATAACTGGAGCATGTTTGGCGAGTTTTTTGTCTAATTCGCTATCCTCTTTATGCATATTCATTTCTGGCATAGTTGTAAATTTATTAGTGCGTTGTATTTTTGACTGCTTTGTTGGCTCTATTGTTTGAGAAACTGTGGTCTGATCTATTGTTGCTGTTGCAGATTCTTTGGGTAATAAAGACTGTAACAACGATATAAGCTGCTGAATTTGCTCTGGGTTTTGTGAAAGCTGATTAAGATCCATATTGGGCCTTTGTTTTTTGAATTGATAGGATAATATCTGATAAGTTTTTAATATTATTTGATAGATACGATAGTCTGTCTATTCTTTGCTTGGCATACTTCTTTATTTTATTTAATCCAGATGCTTTGTCATTATGTTTGATAGCCTGATAAGCTTTTTCTACGTAACCATAACCTTTATAATTGTTAATATCGTCTGCTATTGACTCTTTAGTTGTCTCATCTGCCCAATTGTGTCTGGCTATTTCTCTATTTAAAGTACGCTGAATATGAAATGCAAATTGTGATAGTCTATAAGATATTTGAGCACAGTCTTCGGGAGATAATTTTTCGATTTGTTGTCTGTCCATACTTAGATAAGCATTCAATTCTGACTCTGGAAGAGTAGCTAATGAATATTTCGGTAACCCTAGACCATTTTCATACTCATCTAATATGTCATCCCAATATGACAATTCTTCTTTTGCGGATTTATTATTCATAAATTAATTTGTTTTTCCAAATTTCTGGTTGTTCATTAAAATCAAATATTATCTGAGTTAATCCATTTATGGCGCACCATTCTGTCTTATCTCTATCTCTTTTTTGAGATTTTAAAAAAGAAAGCATATTGTTATGATAAAATGGTATAAATTTATAATGCTGCTCTCCGTGTACTTCTATACATAACCTCTTGAGAGGTAAATAAAAGTCTAAATATAAGATTTCAGATTTCCGTATTTGAACGGGTACTTCCTCCAAAACTTGTAGTGTGGGGAACGTTGATATAATAATTTCTCTGGCTTTGAGATGCAAGCCTGATTTGTTGAGCAATCTTCCTTTGCTAATATAGCCTGTAAGGTTCCAATTGTGTTCGACTCCATCCAAGTCCTTAATTAGCATTTGATTCCCATAGTCTCTTTGATATTTTTGACCAAATTATCATATTCTTCTGGATTCTCTAGAAGGTATGTTCTAACCTTTTCTGTACCTTGAAATTTGGGCTTATCCTTGGCGCCGATTAAAGTATACCATGCTCCACCTTTTTGAATTAAACCAAGGTCTGAGGCGAGAGATATAGCCTCCATATGCTTATCTACGCCCTCACCATACCTTAAATAACTCGTTATCACCCCTCCAGGAGGCCCTAATGCGGAACATATAACTTGCCATTCTATCTCTTGGCCAATTTGAGTATTGTCGGAACTTAAAGTCCAAGGCTTAAAACTTTTAACTCTTAATTTTATGTCAGTTTGATATGCTATTGCTTGACCACTCTTTTCTTTAAACTCTGCTCCATATCCTGTTGGATTACCCATTAAATGTGTAATTCCTATAACTATATTCTGATTTACAGGAATAACATTAGCGACTTTACGACAAAATTTAGCTAATAATTTAGCGCCATCTGCTCTTTGCATTTTATCCATATCTGATGTAATTTCGGCTTCGGTGCATAGGGCAGAATATGAATCTATTATCACCACTGATCCCGGCACTTCATTTATAATTTTTTCTGCTATCTGTAAGTATTCTTCAGCATGCAATATTTTACCTTGTTGAGAACCTATTACATGAAATCTTTCAAGATCTAATCCTGGTATGCCTTCTAAATCTCTTTTTTTTAATCTTCCTTCGATATTTAAATAATATACTTGTCTACCGTCTTTAAATGAGTCATGTGCATACTCTAATTTCTGTGCTGTGGCGGCAAAATCTAAAGATAGACTAGTTTTACCAGCTTTGGGCTGGCCTGTTAATACCACAAAACTACCCTCTGGTATACCGCCATTTAAAATCATATCTATAGAAGGACTGACAGGTATTGTTAAAACCTTTTTGTCCATGATAGAATTACCTGTTAAAACAATATTATCTCCAAAACTTTTAGTAATATCTTCTTTAATCGCCATTGTCTAGATCCTTTAACTTAGATATGATGTTATTATGTTTCTGTATTTTTCTATATGACTTGTTTTCGGTTCTATCTATTTCTATGGTTAATGAAGTATTCGCAGATGATATTATCTGCTGATGTTTTTCTATTATAGGTAACAAATGAGGGGCCCGCAAAGAATATATTTTTCCGGCTAGAGGATCTTTAAGTGCAGAAATAATAGCTTTAGCGCCATAATTGGATAATAGTTTATGAGCGGATGCTATTTGATTCCGATAGTAAACATTCCATTTACGACTAGTCCAAAATCTATAATGTAAATCCGATCCTTCTTTTTTAGCTTTATTCTCACAAATTAACTCTGTTATATATTGAGCTTCAGACACTTCCTTACCATTAGAATATTTAGAAATATATTTCATATATTATTTATTAGGCCTAAATATATAATGATCCGTATTCTTTGTTTGATCTGGTTGGATTTTATTTTTATAGTCATCGTTTAGCATAGAGGCTTCTCTCGTCATAATTGCTACTGATTTTGTTTTTTTGCCAGAGGTTTCTGTGATCATTAAATTTTTGGATCTGCTTGACGATACCGAAGATTTGGTAGTTGTTATATTATTATTTTGAATCTGATCAGCAGATTTATCTGTTACACTACATACCTGTTTTTCTGATACTCCTAGTTCTTCAGATATATAGGGGATGTCTTTAGATTGACTATATAGCCATAGAATGGCATATTTTTGTGTTTTATTTAATTTCGGCATAATATCAAATCTCTCTTTCTGCGTTATGTAACCATGCTAAATTTTTTGTTTGTAAAAATCGAAGATACATCTCAAAAGCTTTATAGTTCACATCTCTATACTTATTTTGAGATCTACATACTCTATCTAAAAAAGATGTTTGTTTGACATCACCATATATAGATAAAGGATTATATATTTTT
>Ga0214923_10003412_pt1 | contig 19918 bp, 15 predicted proteins | sample LL1510_MetaG_FD_177993 | JGI IMG/M metagenome (GOLD analysis project Ga0214923, IMG submission 177993) | Freshwater microbial communities from Lake Lanier, Atlanta, Georgia, United States - LL-1510 | ecosystem: Environmental > Aquatic > Freshwater > Lake | place: USA: Georgia | collected...
GAATAAAATAAATATGGATTCAAATTATCATCAATTTATTTATGCGTCATATAATGACACTGAATTGATAGGAGCAATTAGATGTTCTATAATGTATAAAGTTATGAATATTGAGTTATTAATAATAGATCCTATGTTCAGAAAATTAGGGATTGGTAAAAGCCTTTATAATATGGTTGTAGATTATGCTAAAGAATTAAATTGCACAATGATAACAGTTGAAACATTTAATTTTCAGGCAGTTGAGTATTGGAAGAATAAGGGATTTAAAATAGATTTTGTACGAAATGGATATAATGGAAATTCATTATATTATTTTAGTAAGGATATTTAGATAACATTAAATATTAATATATAATTATTAAATAATTATATATACTATTATATACTTAATTAAAGTGATGGAAAATTTGATTATAGAATATTTTAAATTTAATGGAACTACATCTAAAGATGTCAAAATAATAGATGAATTGAATCCGAATAAAATATTAAGAGAAAATATTAGTAAATTTATAGATTCTAATCTTTACAAAGATAAAATAGATGAGAATGTATATAATAAAAAATTCAATATTGATCATAATATATATGAAAAAATTATAGGAGATAATAAATTTGGCGAATATATTAATAGCACATATTTAAAGATCAAAACAATTGAATTTGTTAATGAACAAATGGTTATTAATAAGATGCCAGTGGTATCTCAATTTAATTCAGTTATATATAAATTATATAAAACATATAAAATATATGATGAATCAAATAATGAATTTCCATTTAAGTCAGGAATAAAACAGGATTACGGAATATTTTTATATAATATGATTATTAAAAATAAAATGACAAAGACATTAGAAATTGGATTTGCTAATGGAAGCTCTGGATTATTTATAACAGCAGCTTTAAAAAATTTAGAATTATATGGGCATAAAACTTATCATGTGGCAGTAGATCCAAATCAATCAACTCAATGGAAGAATATTGGAGCTTTACATATAAAAAAATTAGGATATAAAAATATCGAAATTATAGAAAAACCTGATTATATAGCATTACCTGATTTATTAAAAGAAAGAGTCAAGAATACAAAATGGTTGGAGAGTAAGTATGATTCCAATTACGAAAAATTTGATATGATATTTATTGACGGATGGCATACATTTGATTATACCTTACTTGATTTCTTTTATGCTGATTTATTGTTAAAAGTTGGTGGATATATAGTTGTAGATGATGCTAAATTTGATGCTTTAAAAGAATTAGATAAATACTTGAATAGTAATTATAAATTTTACAAGAAAGAGAGTTATGAAATGGGGTTATGGATGATATATAAAAAGATTAAAGATGATGATAGAAGTTGGGATTTTCATGTTAATTTTATAAATAAACATTAAAAAAATAAAAAGGTTAGAGATTATATAAATCTAGATAGTAATTTATATTTTGCTTTTCATATATGTGATCAATAATTTCATTAAAAAGTTTTATCAAGACATTATCAATAAAGTTTTTATTTTCTGAGGTCATTTTATATTCTTCATTTTTCTTATGAATAATATCAAAATTATATAGATCATCATCATTGAAACTTATATATAAATCTTTATTCTTTTCTAATAAAGAATATATCTTAGATTTATACTTATTAAAATCAATTAGGTCAAATATATTGGTATCATTATTTTTTTCTTTATTCTTATGACTTTCTTGAATAAAATAATAAAAATCTTTGATAACATTTAATTTTTCAATATTTAAAGTTTCATTTATGTGAATTGATTTCATTTTTTTGTAAATAGCAATATTTTTAGTAATTATTGTATTTTTCTTTAGTTTTTTTACAAGTTCTTTAACATAAGCATCAATCATATCTGTTCTTTCAACTACTTTTAATTCTATACCTTTTTTATATGAACATATAATTCTGATATAATTAAATTCTGTTGTTATATTGTGATATAAATTATCAGTATTTGCGTATTTTTTGATTGTCATTATAACATCATAATAAATTTTTAAAATTAGAAAATGTTTTGTAAAATTTATTTTTTTAATTTGATTTAATAAATCTTTATTTGATTCTTTGTAAACAGAATAGTCTTCTAAATAAATATTTATATTTTCATTAAAAGTGCTATATTTAAACTCTTTATTTATTTCAAAAAATTTATTGCCTAAAGTATTATCTAAAATAAATATTTTATCTATTATGTTTTTAAATTTATTGATATTAAAATTGTCTTTAAATTTAAGACATATTACATCTGTACCAGTTTGTTTATATTTTAATTTTGTTTCTTGATCATATACAATTATATCATCAAAATATGGTGTTAAGTTATTTATAATTTGAAGCGATTGTTTAGTTGATATATCTCCATATGATATAAGTAAATTAGCATTCTTATTTAGTCTTAGTAGTGAATAGATTATAAACATAAATTTTATATTGAGAGATTGTTCTTCAATTGATAAAAATAACTCTCCCAATAAATAACTTCCGATATTACAACAAATTAAGTCATATTTTTTATCAACCTTTTTTAAGACATCTTTATCTATATAATTATTAAAGATCTCTATTTTATTAGATGTATTAATGTTATTAAAATAAGACGATGGTTTAATAGATTCAAAATGATATATAGGAAATAAATGTGTATTACAATTTATTGATATTTTTTTCTTTTTAGCAATATACAACGCATTATATATAGAAAAATTTCTATAATTATTAATCTCTAAGATATCCATATTATTTTTATTAATAAGATTAAAAAGAAATAAAGATTCATAATATCTAATATTTATTTTATCGTCGATATTTAATGATATATCAAATGTTTTATTATTTAAATTTGTTAAAAAATTAGAATTATTAATTAAAATATATGGATTAAATAGAGAAAATACTTCTTCTATGTTAAATATTAAATATTTTTCGTATTTTTTAAATAAATCTTCATAGTATAAATATAATTTAACATTTTTAATTAGATAATGACTTATATAAGTTGCTTTATATAATTTTAATCCACCAGTTAATGCTATTTGTAATCCTCCTTGTAATACTGGAAATAATGTATCAATATCTGTATTTTTTAATAAGTATAAAGTATTTGTTTTATTATAAAAATCTTTATAAGTAATATTAAATTCTGCATATATATCATCTTTAACTCTTTCTATTTTACTAGCTAATTCTGGAGGGATTTGATATTTTGTATTATGAACAAAAAAATGAACTAACTCCGTACGAAGATCATCTTTATAATAATAAATTGGCTTCTTAAGCCATTTATATACCATATTAAATTCATCCCATGTTATATTCTTTAAAGGGAAAATTGTATTAATATCTGATTGTTGTAATCTTACATCAATAAAAGAAAAATGACTATATACACCTTTAATATAATGATAATCTATCTTTTCTCCATCAATATTTTTTAGTAAAAGAAAACCGTATGAAATATCTTTTAAACCTTCTCTTCTTGTAAATGTGATTTCTCCAATAAATTTATATTTTAATAACATAATTGGATCTATAGCTGATGATATTTTATTTAAAGATCGTTTTTTTGAAAATGGATTCTTCAAAATAAATCTCATGGGAAATAATAATTCTGAATGTGTAGCACAAAAAGTTAATAATTTATTAAAAAATTGAGAATAATATACTAAATTTTTAGTACAATTAATTGGAGCATCATCCATAACAAAAGTTCTAAAATATTTTTTTAATTTTGTATATTCTTGAATATCTCGTCCAAATCCGTAAATAAATTGACGTTTATTAATGGGTAATGGTTTTGGATTATCTTTATTTTCTAAATCAACAAATTCATATAATAATTCTGCTGGATTTTCTATAGGAGTATGTTCAATTGTTTCTTCATGTGGAGCATATTGGGTAGAATTACACTGATCAATAACGATATTTTTTATTTTTTCTTTTAATCTGGGTGTTTCTAAAGTCTTTATATTCCTATTTAATGCTGATGATACATACGGAAACTGTTGTAATTTATATATTTCATGATTGATATATTGCTTATTATTATGACATGATGTTGAATTTTTTAATTCTTTTAGTTGTTCTAATCTTATTTTAAAAAATTCATTTGCCTTACCATATCCGCTATTTTCGGAAAAATATCCTAATTTTTCCACAATTCCGTGTCTTAATTCATTATCTAGTTTATAAAGAGTATCCCATCTGTCTATCTCTCTTTCTCTTAATTTATAAGATTTTCTAATATACTCGGCTGTATATTTAAATATTGGTTTTTTAATCCATATTTTTTCAGTGTCTTCTTGTGTCTTAATATGACGTATTTGCTTTATATAAGTTTCGCCTTCTAATTTTTCATGTTTTAAATCAATTAATTTTACTCTATCATGAACTGTTATTTTTTCACTTAATTTATCACAATCTGTTTTAAATCTTAGATAATCATCTTCTTTTTTTTTATAATCTTCTTCTTTCTTCTTATAAATTTCTTCTCTTTTTTCCCATAATGAATCGTAAAAATTCATTAATTCTGTAAATTCTTTTCTTTCAGAGTCATTAAAGTCAGTATTATAATTAAATCCTTCAAATAGAAAAATTTTCATATCTCCGTGTTTAGAAGACATAACAGTATTTTTATCTCCGATATGTTCTTCATTTCTTGATCTTGGTGATACAATTGTTTTATCAGTATTATAATAATTAATTAATTTTTCGTATTGGTCTTTAAAATATTTCAGAAATTCAGGTGTTATATCTTCTTTTTTAAATTTTTTTGAAGGATTAAATTTTGTTTTACTAATTGATTTAAAATCAAGATTACAATCTAAGAAAACATCGGATGGTCTTTCTCCTTTAAAAAACTTATAAGTTTCATCTCGAGAGTCATACACGGTTGGTAAGTTTAGTGTTAATATATTTTTTTTAGGTATTAAGAATTCTTTATGCGGATTATCTGTATGATTAAATAAATATTCTAATATATTTTTTTGTTTTTGTAATGTTTCTTCCATATAATACTGAATATAAAAACTGAAATTAAAATTGAAAATAAATGATTATATTATAATTTACAATTTTAAATATAATAAAGTCAAATGATTACAATTGAAGATCAAGAAGACCTTATGCATATGATACACGATGTTCTTCGCATAGGTGTATCAGTATCTAGTTTAGAATTTCGAATAAAATACTTGTGTGATAAATATGATTATAAAAATATAAAAGAGATATTAAACACTCCAATGAAAGATGAAAAATATAGTAGTGAAATGGTTCTACCATTAACCAAAGTATTATATATAGATACTAATGATGAGATAAAAAAATACTATGAAAAAAAATTACATGTATTAAAGATATTCGAGAATTATGGAGTTGATTTTAGTATAATAAATGAGAAAATACCAAAAGCATTACCAAGTATAACAGCGTATTCAATGTTTTATCTTTTTGCTAATTCTGATTGTCGTGATGAAGATCCTTCATTAGTAGATTTACTATTAAAGAATAAATTGATAGATAATAAAATAAAGGATTTTTTGAGTCGTTTTATTAAACAGACTATAAATATAGTCATTTAAAAATTTCTTTTTTTCTTTTATAAAAAAATTATTTTGCTTTAGCCCAAGGTGCTACGGGTGGCTTATAGCCACTTGGACCAATCCGCATCTTTTCTGCTAAAAGTCGTTTTTTTTCCGCATCAATCTTTGCTTGTTCATCTGCTTCATAAGCACGTTGCCTTTCTACACGACGAGCTTCTCTTTCTTCATAAGCACGTTGTTTTTCATTAGCAATTGCTTTCAGTTCTGCCTTTTTTTGTGCCCATCGAGCTTTAATCTTAGGTAGAAATATTTCGTAAGCAAAATGATATGTATTATATTCGTTAATATCTTGAAAAGTAAACTTAGTTTTAATAGAAATAAAACGCCGACCTTCAAAACAAAGTGTAAGTAATTGTTTATTCCAACTGATTTTTGTTGGATCAAAACAAAGAACTCTAAAGTCATTTCCTTTTAGGCGAATCTGAATTTTTCCACTTTGATCAAATGAAAAAAGGGGAAGAGGAAACTTGTGTAAGTCGTGGTAAATTTTAACAATCTCAGATACTTCCTTATCAACGAACATTAGATTTCTGGCGTCATTAATATCAAGAAAGCTTAAAACTGGGGAAATAATAGCAAAAGCTCTTTTTCCCTTAACTGTTAATTCGCCAATTGAAAAAACCGAATAAAACAGATTTTCGAGATACGCATTGGCCTTAAGTGACATGATCAGGCCTAATAATTTTCTGTTATAAATCTCTGAGGATATCCACAATATAAAATTATATTTCAATTTTTCTTTTTCTTTATTAGTATATGGGTAAAAAAAAGATAGCTATATGTTTTTGGGGATTAACTCGAAATTTAAAGCTAACAATAAATAATATTAAGAAAGTTATAGATTTTTTATTAACAAGATATGAAGTTGATATATATTGTCATACATATGCTATATATCGTAAATACACTAATATTAGAGCAAAAGAAATTGATATAATGATAGATAATAATGAATATAAATTATTAAATACAATAAATGAAAATATTAAAACATATTTTTATCAGGATGATATGGATAGAGTAGATATAAATTTTGGAGAATATTATTCACAAAAAGATCCATATAATACGAATTATGAGACAGTAAAAAATTTATTATTGGGAATGTATTCATTAAAAAAAGTTACAAAAAATATGTTATTAAATCATTTAAATGAAAAATATGATTTTGTGCTTTATATGAGACCTGATGTAAATTTTGAAGAATCTGTACCATTAGATATTTTTTTGTTAGTGAATGATAAAACAATTATATTGCCAGAATTTCATTCATGGTATTATAAAAATGGTAGGCATTATTTAGGAGAGGGAATTAATGATCGTTTCGCAGTATGTAATCCAATAACAGCAATAATATATGGATTACGTTTTGATGGGATGTTAGAATATTCCAAAAAAAGTTCATTACATTCAGAGACATATTTAAAGAGTGTATTTGAAAAATCAAAAATAGAAATAATAAAAGATGCTAGAATATGTTTTAATCGTATAAGAATTAATAATATTGAATTAAAAGATTGTGTTAAGAAGGAGTATATAATGTATTTATATTTAGAGAAAATTATAGATTTAATAAATAAAATAGATCGTTATGAAATACCTAAAATAGATAAAATAAATTTCGGTTCTCCAGAATATAAAATTTTAAAGAATCCAATATATGAATTTGAAGAATTTCCAAAATGGACAAATATTAAAGAATTTATAAAGAAAAATGATTTTATAATAGATAAAACATTTAATGTTGAAAAATATGGAAGTTCATCAGTATCATATATATATCATGATTTTAAATTAAAAACAAATCATTTTCAAACAACTTCTTTAAATGTTGGGAATACAAGTAAAAATATGACAACAAAAATTAATGAAATAACTTTAGGTATAAATTATAGTGTTAATTTTGAATCTCTTAAGCAAGTAAATAAATTTGATTATGATATTACATATATATATGAAACTTACCCAATTAAAGATAATATTAGTAGTTTAATAGATGATAGAATTGAACAAAAAAGATTAAAGAGAAATATTGAAAAATTAATAACATTACAATATTTAAAAGAAGGTGGATCAACATATTTTTTAATATCACATTTATTTAATGAATCTACACAAGAAATACTTATAATATTAAGTTATTTATTTGAAAAGTGTATATTTATTAAACCAATATTAGATAATCTTGCTTCGAATTCAACATATATATATGCTTATGATTTCAATAAGAAAAAATATAATGAAATAAAAAAAGAAATAGATATAAAAAAATTTGAAGAAAAAGGTGATATAACAAAATTAGCAAGTTTAGGAATAATAATAGATAAAAAAGAAGAAATATTAAAATTTATTAGCCATTATGCGCACAGCGTTCATGATATAAATAATTTAATAAAACAATCTATAGTTGGAAATGACGATTTAATACAAATTATAGCAAATATTTTATATGGAATTGGAATAGCAATTAAGCCGGTATATATTAATAGTAAGTTTAAGAAATATAATTCATTATATGAAATATGTAGTATTAATAATTTAACAAATATCTATTTAGATATTGAGAATAGTATTATAATAGAAATGATTGATATTTATAAAAAGAATAATATTAAAGCAAGAATAATGAATAATGAAATAGATGTTATGTTTGATATAATGATAATTAAAACTTTTAATAATATTGTTAATAGATTACAACTAAATAAATACGTTTATATTGAAGACAAAAAAAATACAGATGATAGATTTATAAAAATTGATGAAAACATATATCAAAAGATAAAGTAAATTATAGTATTAAATATCAGTTTTTTTATCATAATAGGCTAATCTTAATAATCTTAAGTCTTCCTTACTTGGATTTTTTAAATTAATATTTGTTGGCTTTATATTAGGTATATTATTCGGTATTTCATTAATATATTCAGGTATTTCATTAATATAATGTCCTCTAAGGGGCGAGGAGCGCCGCTTAGAGGCTGGAGCCTCAAGCGACGGTCCTGTTATATCACACATAGATGTCCAATCTTCTAAGTTAATTTTTCTAAAAGTTCCGATACATATTGATAAATCTTTATCGGTTTTTTCTCCTTCGTGTCTAGCATAGTCACAGTTAGTCATCACTATATATTTATTCCATTCTCTTTTTCCATTTTGTTCTTTACCAGTTCTTAGACATAAAGCGTAAAAAGTTGATAGACTCTTCCAAGAAACATAGTTCTTACGTGTATTTGAATGTTTTTTATACTTACATTGAACAGCAAAATAACTATCATTATGTTTAACAATAATATCTATTCCCATATCGCGTCGCTTAAGAGCTAATAATAATAAAATTTCTTCAGGAACATCATCTAATCTCCAAACTTCTTGATATTTTTTGATTTTTTTAAGATATAATACGCAAAAATCTTCAAATATATCACCTCTAATTTTTTTATTGTCTCTTGTTCTCATTTCTGTTAATGAATGAGCTGGCTGAGAATACCATTTAGCACATTCATTAATAAATTCATCAAATAAATTAGTAGGAGATCTAAGTAATATGGTGTGAAGTAATTTTTGTAGATTTGGGATCGACATTTAATAAATATATTAATAATATTTTATATAGTAATATATAGAGTTATATATGTCGAATATGAAATATATGTGTACAATTAATAAAGAATATGATAATCCTTTATATGAAGATATCAACAGAAGATGTATATCTTTAGATCCATCTTATGATGATGGATTACCTGAAACATCTGAAGTATTTAAAAAATATGAAAAATATGATACAAAAGAGGAGTGTATAAAAAAGTGTAATACAATAGAAGAACAACAAAAATTAGATAAATTAAAAAGAAATAAGCGGTTAAAAAATTTAGCTGAAATAGCTGCGCCCAATGTAATACAAACTTTAAGAAGAATGAATGATATTCCGATATTAAATTATCAAGATAAGATTTATAATAAGAATGTATTAAATTATAATGAATTTCGTACTTTATATAAAATTCTTAATCAGAATGATATAATGAATTCTAATAGAAACATATTTTTAGAAAATATAATAACATCATTTAATGGTAGTTTTGGAGAACCTTTAGTAATAAAAAAAGAAGAAATTGATACAGAATCAACAATACCGCAAATAATTTATATAAAAAAAAAAGAATACAATTATATTTATGAATTTTTAGATGAAGAATATATCAAATTATTTAAAAAGGAAATTGAATTATTTATAAAAAGTAGTAATCAATATTTAATAAAAGATATTAAAATTGGTGGATTTAGATCCGAGCCAGGTCATCATACAAATATGTTGATTAAAAAAGAAACAAAAGCAGGTGAATTAATATTATATTTTTTTATATATGATCCGATATCAAATATATTTTCAAGTGATAATAAAATTTCAAGAACTCTTGAAAAGTATATTGAAGATATATTTAATGTGAAGAAACACATATTTATTAATTTATCTACTGTTTATGGAATACAAGATTTTGAAATTAATAATAAATATGCTCATATAGAAGGATTAGAAGCTCAAATAGACGAGCATATAAATTCAATATATAAATTATTATATTATATAACACGTAATATCAATAATATTTATACAGATATGAAAGATTTATTAGAAAACTTGGAATTAAGTATAATCATTGACAGATATAAAATATTTATAGAAGAAGAAAAAATCGAATTTGATATAAATATCGAAGAATTATTATTAAAGTATATGATGTTTGAATATTTTAATGAAATATATGAAACTCATATATTAAGAAAAGATATTGAAATAATATTAAAAGATATAGTAGACGCGATCTTAAAAAGTGATTATCGTAGAATTGAGATTGATATACCAAAAAATTTTACTAAAATAATTAGAGATAAAATAGATAATTTACATATAAAAATAATAAAAAAATATTATACAAATACTGAAAATACGCAAAAAATATTAAATGAATATAATATGGATTATTTTGATGATAATTGTTATATGTGGTCTTATTATACATTAATTTTAATATTAATGAATCCATTAATAAACGTATATGATATAATTAAAACATCATTGTATCAATCGGATGATAAAATTATGATGATATCAAAATATAATCATATTTTAGAATACATTAAAATGAATAATGATAAAGATTTTGATAAAACAACTATTGAGTTTTATAAAGAGCTATTTGATATTAGAAATAAACATGAAACATTTAATATAAATTTAATATATAAGTCAGCTACCGAGCTTGAATATAGTAAAATTATATATCAAAAAATAACAAATTTGATATTAATAAATATTATATATAATCGCTTGGATAATAAATACTTATTATATTCAATGAAAACTTCGTATATTTCAAGAAATATTTTTAAAGATTTGATACCAGAAAAAGTTGATAAAATATTAGATGAATTTTCATTTGATGCTTCTCCAATTACAAAAGAGTCAATAATTAATAAAATTAAAGGAGGTGTAAATATATTAGAGTTAAATAAATTAATTTTAGGTAATAATATAGTATTAAAAGCGCATATTAGAAGATTAGCAGATTTATCAAATGACGATAATTTAGATAGCATAAAATTAGAATTACATAAAGAATATCAAAAAGATATTAATTGGTTAATAAACAAAATGTAAATTAATAATAAACAATTATAAACAATTATAAACAATTATAAACAATAATAAACAATTATAAAAATAATATTTCATATTATTTTTATAGATAGCAATCCTTTCAGGATTGCTATCTTGGGCGACTTTTTTCTTTTTAATTCAATTATAATTAGATCATTTTTAGCTATAAAAAATTGAAATTATTATAATTAATAGTTATATATCAATTAAAAAATACAGACAAACAACATGGCTACTTTTGAAGAAAAAAAGTGTTATGCTTGCTTAGAAAAGGGTGAGCAATGTTTTGGTAATTCATTATGTTTTTTTTCGCAAAAAGTGCGAGATGAATTTAAACAATATTGGGTTCAAAAAGTGATTGATGCTGATCTTAAAGTTAAGAAAGCGTATGATGATTATACTACCTATAAAATGTTGGTAGAAGAATGGAAAGAAGTAATTAATAATCTAGAGAAATTTGGAGATTATGATGCTAATTTTACAAAAATGTTTAGATTAAAAAATGCTAAAATAAAGAAACTTTATTGGAATCTTACATGTGCTATTAGTTCTCAAACACATTATAATACTCAATTAGATCTTGTTAATATTAGATTGCGGTATTATGAAGTAGCAGTTATGTTAAATATTGATAAGGATAAGATCAATAAAACTGTGAATGTAGTATTTCCAGATAATATTTCGCCTTTAGATGAAATTCAACATTGGAAGAAAGAGATAGAATCATTATTATTTTCTCCTTGAAATTTTATTTATGATATGAATAAATCATTTCTTTTTTCATAAAAATTGAAATTATTATGTAATAAAGTGTTCCATTTAAAAAAATAATAACTAGGTATTTTGATATGGCTCAAGAACAAGCAGCATACGCAGGATGGCATTCATGGTCACCATATCAGACGCATACTGCGGGTTGGACTCAACATACAACGTCCGCACCAAATTATGTGCCGCAAGGTGGATACGCGCAGGATCAAGCACAACGCGCAACATGGGCAGAACAGTCTGTATCCGCACCAATTTATGTGCCACAAAGAGCGCATGTACAAGTTTCAGAAAATATTATTAGAGAGCAAGAACATGCTGCTCAAATATATGCTCATGCTCAATCTCAGGCAAATCAGATTATTATTGATGCTCACATGTATGCTAAAAAGATTATTGATGAAAGTCGGATTAAAGCAGAAGCATTTCAAGCTGCGGAAGTTGCGGCAAAAAATGCTTTAGAAGAAACGCTTAAGGAGATGGCTGTAGTTAAGCAAAAGATTGAAATCATGAAATTGAATCCTGAAGAATATTTTTAAATAATAATAAATTAATTTTAATTTATTATTATCCAAAAAATTGAAAATATAATTTATATGTGTAGGTGATTAGTGTATTATACACGTGTAGAATGGCAGACACTTTCACGCACACTTAGCCACATCACTATAAGATGTCTCTGCAGGAATGCTGTTATTGTTCTAGCAAAAGAATTAAGAAGCTAGTCTTTTCAGATTCGCATGTCATTCATACGTGCGACGAGCACACTCCGTTGGCGAGGCGTGATATCTCTGCTGCGTATTACAGGAATGAAATTATTTTGTCTGACGATGTTTTGTCTGATGATTTATTTAGATTGATTCCTGACAATTTTCAGGGAGTTTGTTTTGAAAAGAGCAGATTTTTAATAAAGGATGCTTCTGGTTGGAATATTCCAATTAAGAAGATTGATGGATCCGTCCAACCTGGTAGTGTTATGGCAATTTCTGTGTCAGAATTGATACACTTGCTACCGTCTGACCAAAAAGAGACACCATTGCTTGGAGCATTCTTATCAAAATTGGAGAAGGGTTTTTATTATGATGAGTTTCTGGCGAATGAAACGGCAAAAAAGGAAAAGCCTGAAATTAAGCGACCAGATGTGTCTCCACACATTAAGCTAGTTCAGTTGGCAGATGGTCGGATTGGACGCATGTTTGTGCCTTAGTTATTTTTTTATCTATCAATTTTTAAATTTTAATATAAAAATTGATAAATAAATATATAGAAAATATAATATATAATAATTAATAATGAGTAATGATACTAATAAAAAAATAACAAAACAAAAAAAGGTTAATAAACCTGATGAAAATATGAATGATGAATATTTGAATATAAATCCAGAACCTATTCCGCAACAAACTTCTTCACCTACTAAACATGAATTGGGTCAATATTTTACTACAAATCTAGAATTAAAAGATATAGTATATAAATTTGTATTAAATAAGCCGAAAGTTATATTAGAACCATCTGTTGGACAAGGTGATTTAGTTTCGTATATAAAAAATAAAAATAAAGAAATAAAATTTGATATGTTTGAGATAGATGGTAATATAAAATTTTTATCCAATATTGATAAAAAGGGTGTTATAATTGGTGACTTTATGAAACAAAAGATAGATAAAAAGTATAAGACTATTATTGGAAATCCGCCTTATGTTAGAACAAAAAAGGGAAATCTGTATATTGATTTTACGGAGAAATGTTATAATTTATTGGAAGAAAATGGAGAATTAATATTTATTATACCATCTGATTTTTTCAAATTAACTAGTGCCTCGTCATTATTAAATACAATGATTACAAATGGAACATTTACACATATATATCATCCTCATAATGAAAAGATGTTTGAAGGAGCGTCAATAGATGTTATGATATATAGATATTTAAAGAATAAAGATGAAGAAAAAGTTGTATTATACAATGATAAAGAAATGTATATTACACATTCAGATGGATTAATCACATTCAATGAAGATGAAAACAATAATGAGAATACAATTAATGATTATTTTGACATTTATGTCGGCATAGTATCGGGACGTGATGGTGTATATAAGAATGAAAAATTGGGAAATATAGATGTATTAAATGGAATAGATCAGATAGATAAATACATATATATAGAGAAATACCCAAGTGGAAATAAGGGAATAGATGATCATTTATTAAAGAATAAAGAAGAGTTAATGGGTCGTGGAATAAGAAAATTTAGTGAAAAGAATTGGTTTGAGTGGGGAGCTCCTAGAAATATAACAACAATAAGAAAAAATTTAGGTAGAGATTGTATCTATATAAATAATATAACAAGAAAAACTGAGGTGGCATTTGTAGGAAAAGTTCAACTTTTTGGAGGAGGATTAATTATGTTAATACCAAAAAAGAAATATGATTTAAATAAGATTGTTGAATATTTTAATAGTGTGGAATTTAAAAAGAATTTTATTTTTTCGGGAAGATTTAAGATTGGGCATCGTCAAATATCTAACTCATTTATAGATGATGAATTATTTGAAGAACTTGAATAAATTAAACGACGTTTGATTTCGGTTTAGAAATAGTTTTTGTTTTATTTGCTGGTTCCGGCGTAGATATTAGTAAATTACTTGTTTCTTTTTCCAAAAACATCATATCAATGTCAGACTCCGCAAATTCTTTCATTCCAGCAATAGCTTGTTTTACAGAAGATTGAACAGATTTAATAATCTCTTTAATTTTTTTAAGAAAATCTGTGTCGGTTGTTTTGTGATCAATATTTTTGAATTCATTCGTCCAGTTAATTTGTAAATCATTTGAAGGATTTGTTTTGAAGGAATGAATATCAATGATTGATTTTAGAAGAAATTTGTTATCATTTTTATTAATAACTAAATAGTGATATTCAGTTTTAGGATCTCTAATTTTTTTATGTTTAGAGTCCATGAGAAGCTTGAACCATTTATTATAGTTCATATTTTTAGTTTCAATTTCAGTTCCGGAAATGGTGTATATAATCGCAACTTTATTAAAGGCATTATCAGTGCCACCAGTTGTAATCTTTAGATTAATCGGAATATTATTAATCCGTATATCATACCAGAATCTGTCTTTTGGTCTAACAATAACAAATGTAGGGTCTTTCTCTAATAGTTTTTTTTCTAACAGATCTAGATATTCTTTTTCTTTGATGGCGCTTGTTAGACGTCCGTCTTTATCGGAAGCATAACTAAGATTTATATCGGCGCATGTTGTTTTGATTGTTGTCGTGATGTAATCGTAGTCAGTGTTCATTTGTTAATTTATAGAGAATGATTATAAAATAAAAATAAATTTCAATTTTATTATATAAAGTATATTAAATGGATAGGGTTATAATTCGAATTGTTGATCCATCAATAATTAATGAACCTGTAATTGATGAATCAACTAATCAAAAACCAGATAAATATATGAAATATTTAATTAAAACTACATTCATATCATGTTTGAGATCAAATAATAAATATTTAAATTATTCAACTTATATATTATTAAATCTAGCTTTAATTGGTTCAATATTTAGTATGTTATGGTATCCAACATATTATATAAGTCAGCCAATTATTTGGACGCTTGATTTAGTTATTGTATTTATCACATTTAATTATTTATGCTTTTTGTTTCAAAATGATTATGGATCAGATACAATAGATAATTACGAAATTATATCGTGGAAGAATAAAATAAATTTATTCTTTTATTCTGCTTTTATGATATATTATTTTTATTTTGGAGTTATTCAATTTTATATTCATTCTGAACTAAATGTATCAATACAAATTGGTAATTTATATATGTCATTTGCGTGGTATTTATTTTTTTCAACAATATCACTATTATATTATTATATATGTAATAGATTACTACAAAGATCTGAACAGATAAGAGATTGGTTAAAAAGATTAAAGAAAAAATATAGAAATCAGAAATTAGAATTAGAACATGAAGATTGTGATTTTTATAAAGAATATAATTTAAATTATGGGATAATTAAAAACTTTGGAAAATATTGGAATTTTTTAATTTTTATAGGATTTATATTGTTGTTAGCTCACATTCCAATTGATTTTATTTCGATTGTTTATGAAAAAATATATTTTGATATTCCTGGATTAATAATTAAAACAGGAGCATTAGGTTGGTATTTATATTGTATATGTCAGTTAAATGATTATGAAGATAAAATAATTCCTTATTTATATAAACATAGAATATATACTGATAATCAAATAGAATATATTAGTAAATATATTAAGTATAGACCCCTAGGACTTAACTTTTATGGTATAAAAATCAGTGGATCATATATATCAAGATACCTTATTATTGGTCTGAATTTATTGATCCCAACCCTATATACTTTATTTTCAAAAAATATGAAATTGTTTAGTTAATAAAAATTGAAATAAAAAAAATAAGGGTATTCCCAAATAGGAATATAAACACAGAATGCCCACCGTTCTCGCATACGAGGAGGACAAAAAGTTTTCGCAAACTGTCGAGGCTTTTGTCAAGGAGATTGAGGAGAAAAGAGCAGAGATTGTTAAGATTGCTGAGAACAGAGCAGAAGAGATAGTTTCTCCTTTTGCTGCGAAGGTTCGACAGAATATCGAAAACAGAGTATCTATCATGTTATATCGTATCTCAAAGTTCAGGCTGCTCACAGCAGCACTTGAGGCGGTTGAGGTATTAGAAGCAGCAAAAGCACTTACGATTTCATCAATTGGGGAGCGATTTTCTGAACTTGTGGAATCCAGAGATCGTCTGGAAGAGGCTATTCGTGAGAACGATTCTCGTTTGTCCTATTGGAAGGCATATAACGAGTCTGTTGTCGCGAAATGGAAGTTTGTTGAGAAGGCGGAGTTTTTCGGAATGAGTATCAAGGACATGCTTGTAATAGCATACAGCAATCCTTATCTTGGGACGTATTCCGAGGAGGAAACTGTGATGAGCTGTCGGTATTGGGTCGAGCAGACAGACAAGATTATGATCGATTATTAGATTAATATAAAAATGATATTATAATATCATTTTTATAGATAGCATCCTTTCAGGATGCTATCTTGGGCGATTTTTTTTATTTACTGGTTTTGCTGATTTTTAGCTATGATTTTTATCCAGAATATAATTTTAAATTAAAATAATTAAATAAAAAATGAAAATAAATTTAATTATATTATATAATAAAATTTAATATAAAAATTTATGGAAGATGTAAAACAACAACGAATAATAGATATGAAATTTAAAAAAGATAAAGGTGATAATTATGAAATATTTATATGTAATGAATTAAATAAAGATATGTTAGCATGGAGATGGTCATATGTTCCAGAATATATATTATTAGATGCTAAATTATTAAATTCACAAGAAGAAGCTAGATTAAAAAGAAGAAATTCAAAATTAAAAATTAATCCATTAATTGATGATGGTATTGATATTATAGCAAAAGACAATACTAATTATATATTAGTTCAATGTAAAGATCATGAAGAAATGATATCAAAAAATCATTTAATTACATTTTATAATAAAATGGATACCTTCAATCAATATGAAGGTCGATTATATTATACAAAAGGATTGTGTAATACAGTTAAAAAATATTATAATGAAAATTGTATAAATAAAAATATTAAATTTATACAATATCCTTATCCAATTTTAGAAAAAGAAAAAGAAAAATTAACATTAAGAAAATATCAAGAACAGGCAGTTAAATCATTAAATAATTATTTTGTTGAAAATAAAAGAGGAATACTATCAATGGCATGTGGAACAGGAAAAACGATTGTATCAATTGAATTTAGTAAAAATTATAAAGATATTATAATATTAAGTCCATTAAAAGCGTATGCTCAACAAAATATTGAACGTTTTTTAAATTATGAATCATTTGCTTATCTAAAAATAAATTCATCTGAAGAAAGAGATATTGAAGAGATTATAAAATTTATAAATAATAATAAATATAAAAGAAAATTATTTAGTGCTACATTTAAATCTGTTGATATTATAAATAAATTTATACAATTATTAGAAAATCAAATAGTTATAATAGATGAATTTCATAATATATCCAAAGCAAATATATTTAATAATAATGATGAGATGAATAAATTATTAAATAGTAGTTATAAAATAATGTTTATGTCAGCTACCCCAAGAATTTATGAAATTGAAAATGAACCATATGATACAGAATTATTATTTGGAAAAATAGTTTATTCTTTACAATTTTCAGATGCTATAAAAAATGGATATATAACTGATTATAGAATTAGTATTCCACTAATACATGAAGAGATATCTACTATTTTAGATACTATAAAATTAGAAGTTAATATTAATAAATATTCTGATAATTTAAGTTTGAAATGTATATTCTTATATAAAAATATATTATATTACGGATTAAGAAAAATAATAGTATATTTAAGATCTCATGCCGAAATAAAAAATTTTATAAAATTAATGAATGAAATAAATAAATATTATTGTTTAGATTATAATATTGATAAAATAATATCACATAATAAATTATCAAGAAGAACTAAAAAATTAGATATATTTAGTAATAGTAAGAAAATACAAATATTAACATCTGTAAAAATACTTGATGAATGTATTGATATTCCTTCATGTGATTCAGTATATATTTCTTATGAATCTACAAGTAAAATAAGAATTATTCAAAGAATTTCAAGATCATTAAGATTTCAAAAAAATAAAATAGCTACAATTATATTATGGTGTAATGAATATAAAAAATTATATGAAACTATAAGCAGTATAAAAGAATATGATCCAATATTAAAAGAAAAAATAAATATAATTTCATCAAAGTTAGAAACGAATAATGAAGATGAAATTAAAATATATAAAATAAAAAAAGAAATAGAAAAGAAAAAAATAGATAAAATTGTAATTGGAATAAAAGAATATAAATCTTACGAATGGCACGAATCATTAGATCATTTAAAAATATTTATAAATATTAATAAAAGACTACCCGAAAAGAATATAGATGAATTACATTTATATAATTGGCTGAATATAAATTTAAATAAATATCAAAAAAATGAATATCTAAATATGGATCAATATAATCAATTTAAAATATTTAAATCAGAATATAGCATAAAAACAAAAAAAGAAAAAGAAGAATATAATGAAAAATATTATACAAATAAAATAATTGAATATATTATAAAAGAAAAATTAGTTCCACCGTATAAATACTATAATAAACAAACAGTAAATAGTTATAAATCAAAAAATGAATATGATCTTAAATTAGGTAAATTATATAAAAAATATATAAATTCTAATATGTCATACAACGATACAATCGTTCAATATGTTTTAGAAGAAAATAAAAAAAATATCATAAAATTAAAACAAAAGATTAAATACAAGAAAATATCTAAAATCAAAAAAAAAATTGATAAATTAAAAAATATATTTACAAAATATATCGACAAAGACCATAATAATAAAGAAAAAATTATAAATAGATTACAAGAAGTAATCTCAACAACACCAACAAATATAGGTGTTTTTATGGAAATACTTAATTATATAATTGATTATTAAATATAAAAATGATATAAATATATCATTTTTATAGATAGCATCCTAAAGGATGCTATCATCGGCGATTTTTTTTACTAGAAATAATATTATCATTTAATTAATTTATATATATAATAAAGAGCATATATCAAGAAAATGATATAAAAAATACATGAAATATGCTATTAATATAAAATTAAAATACCAATATTC
>Ga0214923_10003413_pt1 | contig 19916 bp, 9 predicted proteins | sample LL1510_MetaG_FD_177993 | JGI IMG/M metagenome (GOLD analysis project Ga0214923, IMG submission 177993) | Freshwater microbial communities from Lake Lanier, Atlanta, Georgia, United States - LL-1510 | ecosystem: Environmental > Aquatic > Freshwater > Lake | place: USA: Georgia | collected 2015-10-15
CAGTAAGAGCCATAGTTGCTACACCAGCACCGTACAACTTCCCATAAACTACACCCTTGATTAGTTTTCTTCTAGGGTCAGATTTTTGTGCTGTAGGGTCTTGATAGACCTGACGCATAATTTCAGTAAACACATCACCATTAGTACGGTCAGCCTCATTGAACAGATTGATTAGGTCTTGGTCTTGGCTAAAGTTAGCGGTTAAACGAAACTCAACTTGGTCAAGGTCAGAAGAAACAATTAGGTGGTCTTCATCTTTAGGAATAAAAGCACGACGAACAGTGGCATCACCAGATGGCAGAGTTTGTAGTGCTGGCTCGGTAATAGACATACGACCAGTTCGTGCCGCAAGGGTACGAATAGACGGGTGTACAATTCCATTGATATTACCTTCAAGGAAGTTCTTGAAGTATGTATTAGCCAACTTGTCAGCCTTGCGTTGTTTCAAAACAATCTCAGCCAATTGTTGAACTTCAGGAGAACCATCACGAACCAACATTTTTAGTTGGTCTTTAGACGCAGACTTTTGACCACTAGGAGTAGTCTCTGTAATTTCAGCACCCATCTTTTCTAATTGACGAACAAGTTGAATGTTGCTAGTGATGGACATACCGTAAGTATCTTGACCCCACTTACGAACACGCTCACCATATTCGTTTAGTTCATCAAACTTACGCTGAGAATACTCAAGGTCAACACGAGCACCATTGAGTTCCATACGAGTAGCAATCTTGCGAGTTGCCATTTCTAATTCATAAGGGGCTGAATAAATCTGGCCCGGACCACACTTCTCCCAAAACTGCTCAAACAGTTTCATAGTTAGAACTGTGTCAAGAGCACCATAAGACCAGTAAGGCTCAAAGTTCACAGGTACAGTTCCCCAAGTCCAACCGTTTTCGTGTAGGGCATTGTCTAATCCAGTTTGGAGAGCAGCAGCCCTTGAATCGACATATTGAGATGTAAGTTTCTTTAAAGCAGCAGAACCAATTGGGTCAATAATCTGAGACATAATCATTGTGTCGTGAGAACGATGCCAAGGCATAGACCAGCGAGATTGCATCTCAAACCACTTAGCCTCAAACGCAATGTTGTGGCAAACTATCTGACCATCAAATCTGTCCATTGCTTGATAAAAGACACCAGACCATTCATCCCAAGGAATAGACCAACCTTGCTCGCCGTCTCCAACTTGAACTAGGCGTAGTCTTCCGTGCCAAGGAGATAAAGCATCTTTGCGTGGTCTACCTGGAAGTTCTCCAGTTTCAGTATCAATAGCAACGGCATCATATGGGCGACGCTGACTTAGCCAAGTCAAAAACTCGCCAGCCTTTTCTACGCTATTTACTAGGTGTAGTTGGGTATTTTCCAAACCACTTGTCATTATTGTCCAATCGTCGTTTTATGAGTTTACTACTTATACGAAGTCTTCGCCATCTAAACCGCCAAAATCTTGGTCGTCTTCAATATCTAAAGTCATATCAGAGTAGATGTCAAATTTATACAAAGAGTTAGAGGATAAAACCATACCAGTTAGGGTTAGTGCTTCATCTTTGCTAAATCCGTGTCTTTGTAAGTGCGTAAATAATTCATGCATATGAATAGATAGCACTGAAAGATGCTTCAAATCAACATCATCGGGCAGAGAAGAAGTCGGTTCGGCAGGTGGCATTGGCTCTGAGTCCGACATATTTACTTCTTCCTTTACGGGATTATTTCTATTCTATACACAGAATCGATACCTGAGTCTTGCTTAGAGGCTACCTCAAGAAGTCTTTGAGCGACATTAGTAAGGTATCTAGCACCACCGACATCGTACTTGTAGAGTGCGTCTAGTACTGCTTTTGGGTCCTCCGATACCTGAGCCCAGTACCTATAATTTTCAGGAAAAATTAGGTCAACGCTTTCATCTGGGTAGCACTCTTCACAAGGGATAGCATCTTCGTGTAGTTCTTTTACTGAGGACTCTTTTAGACCATACTTTTTTACAAGCGGGCAACCAGCACCGTGGTAAATAAGCGATACTCCAACACGGGATAACACATAAGAACCGCTCTCGGTCTTGTAAAGTTCAAACTCAATCCAACGATAAGAGCCTTTACGCCAAGAGGAAGATTTACCTAAAACTATGCCATCAAACTGTAAAGTTCTGGCCCCATCTTTTACTTCATACATTTGTTATCTTTCATATGTCTTTGGATAATCCTAGCATCTGCTAGATATGTCCATTCTCCCAACGAAAAATCTCAACCGTGTTGAATGGTAATCCTTTTTCTGTTCTCCAAGAGTTTTGCTTACCAACTAAAAAATGTTTTTTATTATATTTATCGTAAGCAGTGATTTCAGATATTTCGCTAGGCAAGTTTAAATTATCAAAACTTTTAGCAACTAACTCTAATTCCCAACCAGTAGATGTATCGCAATCCTGAGCACCACCAGAATATATATTTTCATTAATAGCAGACACTTTAAAATCTTGAATCATAACTCTACTTCTATCTTCATTATAGAAGCGTGCATGCACTAGGTCTCCGACCTCAATTGTATAGTTCATTTATTATTCCTTATGCTTTGTATCGGTAAGTAATTCTTAATTGAGGCTCGTCTTCCATAGAGTTTCCATCAAAATACCCGTAATTAGCAATAGCATTGTACCAAGTATTAGTAACTCCACTTAATCCAATGAGTATTCCTCTAACTGTTCCACTTGCTATTGAAGAATACCAAGTGTCAGGCAATTCCACCCACCTACCCTGACCTTTATCAAAGTGAGTAGATAAAGTATCGGTAGAGCCAGTAAAATCAACACCAAGCGGTGCCGTCGTTTGATTCTCTAAATCACCATCAATATGTGCACCAATATATACAGTCAATCCACTGGAGTAGTATGAATGTCTATTTCTTAGATAAAGTTCAGCCTTGGTAACTTGTGCACCACTAGGTAAAGAAAGAACAGGAAATCTGACAGCAGATTTTTTAGTTCCAGATGCAGTACCTGGATTTCCTTGATATAGAGAATACCTATAAGCATAAGGGTCAGATGTCCCAGTCCCTCTACCGTAGTTGTCGTAGTAAGCAGATTGGTCAGACTTAACAGTTATTGAGCCAGTTATATATGTACCAGTATTAGTATTTGCAACTGTATATGTGCCACTGTCATATTTTATAGATTGACTTCCAATTTTACCTCTAGGGTTAGAGCCATCAAAGTCCCAAGTCAGTTCATCATTAGGTTGCCATTGATTGACTTTTGCTGAGCCTATATCTAAAATTTGAAGCATACCATTACCATTATATAATGGGGCACTATGAGATATTAAACTATAACTTGCATTTGCTGGCTTAGGGACTCTACCAGCCGAAGTCCATATATTTAATGACCAATATATATCTATATCATAGGGAACAGTGCCAATGCTTATCTGGTCATTTAATCCTCTGACAGCCTTAGCAATTTGAGTACTAGGAACGGTGCTGAATTTTATTGCCGTCAAATTCATAGTTCCAGTAGTAGTTATAGAAGGGTAAACATTTATAGTGTTATTGGCTCTGTCAACTGAAACTACTCTAGTAAATGTATTTATGTTTCCAGTACCGTTTGCTTTAGTAACTCTAAATCCTGGATAAATGTTTGCCGTGCTATTTACATTTATTTTATTGTTTCCAGCAGTTGCCGATGTAACAGCAAAGGTAACATTGTCAGTGGTTTCAGATAAGGCGACTGCGTTACCAAGTAATGGATAGTAAATTACATTGCTTTCATAAATTGCGTTGGTAGTGGGAGGACTTATATCAATTGGTTTCCAATAACCATCGTAAGGGAACCCTAATCCAATAACTCCCACTGGTGCAACTAAATCCCTATCAATATAATTCTGCCAAGTCATATCTAATCCACTCATTTGATTGCTTGAGCGTATTCCCACTATTGGAGTGGCTACAGAAGAAAATACAATTGCACCAGCCGCCGAGTGATTTAATGCTATTCCACTATATGTACCAATAGTAAAAGCAGTTGTATTTATAATTGATGTAATATAAACATTCGAATAAGAAGCAAAAGCACCAGTCCCAGAAGTTTTAGTAATCTCTTGACCAATCCAAAGACTTCTAGTTCCACCATTAGTCACATTAGCATTAGTAATTACTACCTGATTAGTACTTGTATTTGTCAAAGTAGCGGTAAAACCAGTGACTGCTGTAGTTTTAAATATTCTTACCCCATCAATATTTGCTTTAGCATACTCACTTCCAGTACTTAAAACATCAAATGTTTGAGGCTCTAAAGAGACACTATTTACCTGTCCAGCCCCGATAATACTTCTCATATTCCAAGTACTAATCCCACCCAAAGTTAGTGGCCCAGTACCTAGTTCTAAAGTGTAATTAATTGGCAAATCGGTTTGATTATTTGCGTAAAGACCGCCACTAGAGACTACAAATAAAACACTTCTATCTTTATTTAATTTAAATTTTCCAGAGGCAACTACTACAGCGGGAGTAGTATTTGTTATTGTATAAGTAGTATTATTTAAATAAGACCAGTAACTTTCATAAACTACTCCCCTAGCAAGCCTATTGAGATAAGAATTAGTTAGTTCTATCTCACCAGCAGCGGTATTGGCAGTGCTAAGTTCATTATATGGATAACCATTATATGTGGCATTAGCAAAAGTTCCAATTAAGTCATTACCGTCTAAGATAAAATAATTAGAATCTACAGCATTAAATTTTCCAGAGCCGTCTGGGGCCAATGTAATTACTGGCTGTTGAACACCAATATCTACACTTGTATTTACTAAAGCAGGGTCACCAGCATACTGAGCACCAGTAATACTAAAACTTTGATTCTTCTCAGGAAGAATACTTATTTGACCATCTCCGCCACCAACAGCACTATTTACAGCAATTCCCTCTGTATTGATAGTAACTGTAGATTTACTTACGCCACCAATTACAGTTCCAGATACAGCAACATAATCGCTTGTATTAGATAGACCAACTGTATTCACAGTAAATGATGTAGAATCCTCAGATACTGTATCTACTATATATGGAGTGCCAACTAAGCCACTATTAGCGGACTCTAGTCCAAACATTTGAACTGTGTCTCCAGTGTAGTAAGGGTGTGTAGTTGCTGTATAAATAGTGGCAACATTATTAGTTATGGAAACACGAGTAATATGTTCAGTTTTTTGGTCTTGGTCTCCAATTCCTTCAAAAACATAAGCCTCTTTTAGAAGAACAGGATTCCAACCTGGAAGTGCTTCAGCCAATAAAGCATAGTGCTCAACATCTACTGGAACTTCCCAGTAGTAGTTATTCACTCCTTGAAGTTTAGATATTGAAACATTTTGTGTCTCATCAATAATGGTGAGTCTAGGTTCGGTATCGATACCAGTCTGATTAGTAAGCCAAGAAACAAAATACATATTTATTGGATTACCATCTGTAACCCAACTTACACTTATTGAACGACTGTCTGGAACTTTAGTTTTTCCAGTCAAAAATAGCCTTGCTTCAGCATCTACTTTTACATGGGCAACAATAACTTGCGGTGAGCCAGCAGTCGCTGGGGTATTTAAAGTGTCATAAGTTCCTGGAACTGTAAATGAATTGGAGCCAACAACATCAATAGCACCTGTTACATTGTAGCCAGTATCTGTAAATCCAGTAATAGTGACTGGCTCATTATTGTAAAAATCTAAAGTAGCAGTAGCATTAGAGTTTACATCGTTTGAGTACCTATATGTAATGCTAGAGCCATCACCCAGTGCCGAAGTCAAAGGAATAGCAGTAGAAAAATTGCTAATTTGCTTATCAGCAATGTTGTATCTAAGTATGCTCGGCTGGTCAGATGGGACTTCGGTAATAATGTGAGTTCCATCGTAAGGTGAGCCCAACCCACGGACATTGATAATATAACCAACATCATATCCGTGACCAGCGAAAGAATTATCATCTTGATTAGTTGTGCTGGTAAAACTAAACATATTTTGTAAAGATAGAGAGGCAACTCCATTTATACAAGAATGAGATACAACAATCTTTATGTCATTATCTAAAGATACAGTCCCAGCAATTTCTTCGTCAATTTTATAGTTAACTGGACTTTGGCTAAATTTTGATAATTGATAGCAAAGAGTTGTAGTAGATGGCACTTCACTAACCACCCACTCACCAGCAAATGGTGAAGGTAGGTTAGAAATATGAACGGTATCCCAAACCTCGTAGCCGTGAGCAATATTAGTGGTTAGAGTAACAACACCATTCTCAAGACCAGCATAAGTTATAGCAACAGGCGTTGCTCGCTCAGGACTAAATGTAAGTCCGTCAGTGTCAACCGAGACATTTCTTATTTTTACATCTTTGAAATAAGGCTCAGTATGTAGGGCAGAGTTTTCTAGCAATACTGGTGTCCAGTAGTCAATAGAGTTTAGTGGAGCAGGTACCCTTTGATTGCTATTGTGAGAAGATACAGAACTAATATCAAGTTTGTCAGCAGTGATTGACTGAGCAGAAATTGAATTATTATCAACTGAGTTAGGTGATAGGGCATCAGTCCCGACAGAACTATCACCAAGACCATCGGAATTAGTTGAAACGGTTTTAGAAAGACTGGAAACTTTGCTGTTTATGTCATTTATGTTTGCCCCGATAGACCTAAACTTTTTAATATACTCACTGGCCACGCTTATCAACATCCCATTCAGGTATAAGTGTTAAAGAGACTTGCTCAGGGAAAGACGGATTATTAGGAACATCAACTGTGTAGGCAGTAATTTTTCTTACAATAACTGTTTCTCTTGGCTCTAAGTCGCTCAACAACCTTTCTTTTACAAAAGGGTCATTAACTATAATACTACACCAGTCGCTAGGCTGATAAGTATTTACAATGGGGTCTAGAGAGCCATTTACTGTTACTGTAAATTCTCCAGTAGGGGGCTGAGTCTCACTTAAATACCTGTAAGCACGGTCAGAGATATCTACTAAGAAATCTAATTTATCATCGCTATTTTCAGCCTCAATTATTGGCCAGTTAGTGTTTAATAGATTTTTAGCAGCAACACCAACATAAGTTTTGGTAGCATCTTCTGTACCAGTACCACCATCGCTACCTACCATCCAGAATCTAGTAGAAGCATTTTCTGAAGACTCCTTTAGGCTTACGCTTTGAATATTACCTGGATATTCAAATACAATTTTGTCAGCACCAAAACGACTTATTGGAGATGTTTCACCGTGGACTGGTTCATTAGGATAGTGAACTGGAATGAAAGTAAATATTCTTCTAAAAGATTTAGTATTGTAGTCATAGATACAGTTGATTCTATAATCAAACCCGTAAATATTTCTAATGCTTTTAGTACTTCCAGGTCTGGTTATAAATTTATCAGCGTAAGTGGCTAAAGCCTCACCTACGGTCTTTAGTTCGTGACCTTTGTATATATCAGAACGCATATAGTGTCCAGAGTACGCTTGAGTAGAAAACTCAATTCCGATATCGCTACTTCCAGGATAAGAACCATAACTTCCTACATAAACCCAACTCTCTTGAGTAAGAGTTCCGCCAGAATTATTTTCATATTCTTGGAAAGTTCTAACTTTTGACTTATTTTTAGGAGTAATGTCTGTAAAACTTCCTAAGTCTTTCTTTTGTTTTCTATTGCCAGACTGGTAAGTAACTTGCCATTTGTTATCGGTCCACTTTTTAATACTATTTACTGTAAAAATGCCATCAAAAATAGATTCATTAGGGCCATCTACACCATCGACAACAATAGTTCCACCTTTATATAAGCCAGGATTGCTACTGAGTTGTAGGTATACCATTCTGTCATCTTTATTGAAGGCCCTGTCAGTAATATTTACTTTGTTTTTGATTGGGCTAAGCACATCTGGCAAATCATCAATTTTCACAGTCGGTGGTAGTGAATTAGTTTTATTACCAGACGGGTCATAGTACCTAACTGAGCCACTTGTAACTGTATATGGACCAGAGTTTGATTTACCGTCAGTTTTATTTTCCGTATTGTAATTGACTCCAAACAAACCCTGATTATTTGTAGTAAATGATTTGTTATTTGGAATAGTAGAAATAGGAACAATTATTTCTGAATAAGCATTTGAAGAACCAGTTTTTTGAGTAAATACGGAACCAATATTTGAAATAACTACTGTATCTCCAGCACTATAAGGGTGGTCACTCGATGTTTTATAAGTTACAGTTCCATTGCCAGTAGCAATACCGTTGCTATCAACCGCACGAACATACTGAGCAGTCGACACGGTATATACATCTCCATATTTTCTAGAAGCATAGTCGGCATTACGCTTACCGTGTGGAGTAGCGGAAGACACTAAATAAGTAATAGAAGGCTCATCTGCTTCAAAATCTTGAGAAGATATTACAAAAGTTCCATCATATGGTGAGCCCATATTGCTAATTGTTATTCTTGTTTGACTTGGAATATAAGCATACTTAGCATCATTAGGCTTTTTAGATAGGTACAGAGTTACTGGATATTTACTATCTGAACTTCTTTGCTGACCAATGGATACTTTGCTAACAACTAATGACTCAAACTTAGGTTTGTAAGTAAATGTAACTTCGTCTGGAACTTCTCTAATAGAAAAAGAACCATCATAATTTTGATTAGTCAGCCCAGTGATAGTAATGTTTGAGCCGTCAACTAAGTTGTGTTGCCCAAAAACAATCTTGCTATCGTTGATAGATGGGTATGAAACTGCTCTAACCCTACTATCTAAATCTGTCTGTTCTGGTAGTACATAAGTAATTTTTGTTTTATCAGATGAAATACTTTTTATCTTAAAAGTTCCATTTATAGACAAATCATTGCCAGAAACTATAATTTCTTCATTTATATCATTAGATTCATTATTTTCTGAAGGAAGAATAAATTGAGAATAAGGTGTAGACAATCCAACTACAGCAACTAACTCTAAATCTCCAGTATTAAATGTGATGGACCCAGCGGTTGCGTGATTTTGCACTGTTCCATTTGACAGACCTACGGTAAATTTAGAAGAATTTATAATTTCTTTTATATAAACCGTTCCACCATTGCCAAAGGCACCTGTACCACCAGTTTTAGTTAATAACTGACCAACTTCAAGATTATAAGTATGTCCAACAGTTAAATTAACAGCGTTAGTACCAGTTTTAAGTGTTGCAACTAATCCAGTAATTTTTTGCTCTTTTTTTATTTCTTTACTATATACAGACCTAATAAATCCAGTAGTAATAGTAGCCAAATCAGTAGATGGGTCATACTTAGCAGTTCTCAGTTGGTATTTTTCAAGATTTCCTAAAAATGGGTTTAGATACTCTAGATGAATAAAATCTTCAAAAACATTAGTAAGAAGATATCTAACTTGGTCATAAGTATCAGTGTGAGTGTGAATATTGGCTTGATACTCACGCTTCCATATAGTTTTTGCTGTTGTTTGAGGCTTTGTATCGTCATATGGAGAATTACTACATTCAGCATTTACAACAAATTTAGTTTTACTAATAACTTTTATTACTGGTACTTGCTCTTTACCGTTTAGACAAGTAGCAGTGTCACTTTTCCCGCCAACAATTTTTGTTTTAGTGACATCAACAATGTTAAATTCGGCATTACCAGAAGATGATTCAGTAGGTAGTTGATAGCCAGACAAGTCAGAAAGAGCAATATTTTGCTTAAAAGTAATTTTTCTATTTTTTTTGTCAATGGCAGTGACGACTTTATATTTTGGATAGACGATGGATGTATTACTAAAAAATTTATCATCAACATTGGTATCAGAAGCAGACTTTACTCCATGGATTTCAATAGTATCGCCAACATTTAGTTCATCTTTCCAAGATTTTATTTTTTTAGACTTTACATCTTCGTTATCTGAGTCATCCTGAACAGTAAAGGTAAATTCATAATCCTGAGTATAAAAACTTAATGAACCAACTTTTGTACCCGGAACTGCCTTATAACTAAATCCATTTTCTCTATTAGTAATGGTGACATATAAATCTCCAGACCTAACAACTGGCCTATCAATTTTTAATTGTCCAGCAGTTTTTATCTTTACAGTTCCACTTTTTTGAGCATTTTTAGATACAGTAATATTTGAGTTTGTAGTAATGCTAGTGACTTTAGCATTATCAAAATAACCAGGTATATTAATTATTTGATTTAAGACTACACCAGAAGTATTGGCCATGTTTATTTGAGCATTGCCTTTTGTAGCAGTACCAGTCAATGATGCTGACGAAGTAAAATCAGTTACAGTAAGAACATGCCCAATAGAATCTATTATACCCGGAAAATCAGTCGAACCATCTTGCTCAACCTGTGCATCTAATATAACTCCAGTAGTGTCTATGTTTGTTATATATAGATTATATTCAGTATTTACCGTACCAGCCCTATGCTTTAGTACAGTTGAGTTTCCCTTTGGCTGTACTTTATAAGCAGTTTGTCTAGTTTGATATGTAGTGGCATATTTTTGAGCAGATAGATTATCGTCAATACCACTAAGGCTTACTACATCGCCAACAGCCAACTGATGCTCACCAGAAGTTTCAAGAATGACTTCAGAAGAGCCATTTTTTACTTCTCTGCTACTAATTACAATTTCTTTGTAGCCAGCAGGTAATTTAGTATATTTTTTACTACCGTCTAATATCGCTGGATAAGTGGATTGAAGGGGCATAGCATCGACAGTAATCTTGTTAGCATTATAAAAATCTTTATTTACTCTGTAATGACCGCTATATGGATAGCCTTTAGCATCAAGAAAAACAATTTCCACAGCAGTGCCTTCAGGCAAAGATACTCTGTCATTAGTGTCTGGGTTTAGTTCAATGATGTACTGGTTTGTATTATTTTCATCTAAGTAGACCAAAGTGCCGTCGTGCTCTAAATTCCAAGTTTTCCAAATCTTACGGTGATGTAGATAACTTGTAAATTCATTAGCCTGTATATTAAGGGTCTTCCCAACTATGTCATAGTCTCTAGACCAAATGATTCCGCCCCAAACACATTCTCCATTACGCATTACATAAAGGCCACTTTTACCTGGCATAGTGTTTGCGTAAAGAGACAACGGGCTAGTAGATGGACCGATAGACACAGACCCAGACATATCTCCAGCATCTTTTAAAGCCTTAGAGTAAGAAACATCAGTAAGTGGTAACTCAGCCACTACCTGATTAGTTAGCAAGTCAGTGACAAAGTACCTATAAGAAACAGCACTATCAACCATAATTATTTACTTTCGTATCTGTCTTTATAGTAATTATACATTACCCAATCCAGCCTGAGCGGTAGTAAATGTTCAAGTATGAAGGGCTTACTTCATAGATATAGCCAGTAGTAACTGTTGTAGAAGCAATATTTGAACCGAAAGCATTGGCTGGTGTATATGTAAATGATTGAGAAGTAGGGACTTCAACAATAGTAACTGTGGTATTGGCAAATACATTTCCATTTATAAAATCAAGTCCAGAAAGTGTTACCTGAGAGCCAACTTGTAGGTAATGATTTGTTTTAGTAACTATTGTTGCCGTTCCATTTGCATAAGCAGGTGGACCAACAACAACAGTTTTGTCATAAGAAACAGAGGCAACAAACTTTCTGTTTTTATCAGTAAAGTTAATTTCATTATCGCCAGGCTGTAAGTAAATCCAATCTACAATGGTATCTAGCCTTGAGCGATAGCCACCAATTTCACCATTCAAAGCAATTTCTCTATTTAGCGTATCAATGTTTAGAATTTCATTATATCTTCTAACTTCATAATTAGATACATTGCCGTTATATGTGGTTTGAGTATGAGAAGGAACATCGAACCCTAAATTAAGGTCTACGGTAAATTTGGTAGGTTGCTCAATTAGTAATCCAGAAACATCATAAGTTCCATTGAATCTATTTCCTAAATACGCTTTACCAGTGAGCCCCGTACTGGACCTATCAGCACCTAGACTTTGAATTTGCACGGTTGCGTAAGTAGAATCAGCAACAGTAGTCTGCGGTGCCTTTATATCTTTTTCATAAGTTACCAGCGTATATGTAGCATTGCTACTATCGTCTACTGAAGATACTTTATAAGTGCCGTCATACTCGGTGCCTAGGCTAGTTATGTAAATAGAATCGTTGGCAAGTACAGGAAAAGTGCCACCAGATTTTGTTATATAAAGAGTTGCCGTATTGTATGTAGAAATATATTTTACAATTCTTCTTATCAAAGTTGGATATAGAGAAATAGCAAATGAAGTTGTAGATGGAATATCGTCAATTACATAAGTGCCATCATAAATAGGAGTTGTATTTCCCACAACCACGGTATCTCCAACTTTAAATCCGTGAGTTGCCGAAGTAGTGTAAGTAGCAATGTTATTAGAAGAAGTGTAAGAGACTGCCGAGACATTGGCAGAAATGCTTAGTGCCACCCCAGAAACATCGGTATCCGCCTTAGTACTAAGACCAGCACTTGACTTTGTTATAGTAAGTTTGTATTCATTTGTAGATGGATAGACAGCGGTAATTGGGTAATCACCATTAGGTATTGACCAAGGAGAGTCAGATAACCCAGCAAGATATACTCTTTGATTTACACCAAAGTTATGCTTTTCTTTCATAGTCAAATCAATAGTTGAAGCAGATGTAATTTGTGCTCTATCGACTTCATAAATATCTACAATGTTTATAAGTTCAACTGTGTCATTTACGGCAACTCCAGTAACATTACTTGTTGTCACTGTTGCCACATTGTCAGTGACTGAAATGCTTGTTACGGGATTTACAGTGTATTTACCTAGTTTAGAAACTACTCCAAGCAAATCTTCGGAAGTTTTATTAAAGATAGAAACAGGACCAGTAGTTGGGCCAATAATCTCAAAAATTACTGGAACGGGAGTATTTCCCTCATTACGAATAGTTGAATAAGCAGTAGGGCTGTTATTTATAGAAACAAGTTTGTATCCATCATCTCTAGCATCATCCCACTTGTATTTGATTGGGTCAGAAGCAACGAGAGTGAAAGAGAAATCTGTTCTACCTCTAGGATTTACAGTAGAGATGTCTGGAGAAGCAGACAATCTCACTTTTACTCCCTTAGGAGTGGTCTCGTTCATAATTAGCCAGTTTTCAGTTTTGACTAGATTGATAGCCTTAAGCAGTCTTTCTCTAGCCTTTTCCAACTGAGTATCCACATCTTGGACTAGGAAAGAACCTTCAATGGTAATTTCTCTAGCACCATATCTACCATAAGATACGAATGAACCATCTCCCCAACCACGGTCAAAGTTTTGCATCTGTACTTCTGGTAAGTTATTCCAACCCTGAACATTGGTAACAACCCAAACTACCCCGTACTCATCTATGCGATTGAAAACAAAATCTCCAAGGCGAATATCAGCCTTGAGTTTCATACCCTTTAGGTGGTCAATGTAGACATTGGTGAGAGATGTATCTACAAGTTTGTTTTTCTGCCCTTGGTCATAAACTAAAGCACTGGCGGTAGTACCAGTCTCAAGTTGTACAGCGTCTACTAAGAAATAATAGCCAGCAGCAACTGCGTCTGAGTCATTTCTGTACACAAAGCCACGGAAATAGTTGTAAGTGGCTGGAACGGTAAAAGTAAAAGTAAGTCTTACCCATCCGTCATAAGAAGATACAGTAGTTTTCTGTGAGTCTAAATAGGTATGACTTCCACCACCATTAGCAGCAGTGTCAAAGTATGCTCGTAAAGAAAAATCAGAAGTTGCTTGACCTACTGGAACTTTTACATAAGCGGAAAAAGTGTAGTCTTTGGTGGCATTTACTGCTATTGAATAAGCATCGGCGGTAAGTAATCCACTGTTTGGTGCATCATTTGGCTCTATATAATTATTTAAAGAAGAAGATTGCTCAAGTAGGGCAGCATCAAAATAATGAACTTCAGAAGCATCAGCGGTAGAGTTAACTGTTATAGTAACAACTACAGCAGTAGTGTTAGCAGGGGCCGTTCCAGTTACGGATATACGAGTCCAAAATGCAGTGCTTGTTGAGGTGTTAGTTCCATCAGTTGAAGATGTTAATGATGTACCGTTATACCAGTCAAGTCTTATTCTGGCTGTTCTAGAAATAGATGCAGATTTTACATAAATAGATGCTGTGTATGAGTAGCCAATCGTAGCATCAACTCCCGAAACCATATTAGCCCAAATATTTCCAGCAGCAACTGAAGTCAATGACAGAGATGAGGTACCTGCATAAAAATTAGAAGTATTTCTAACAATTGTTGTATTTACCCCAGGAACCCAACCAGTAGTATTCGTTTCAAAACTTGGATTGCTGATTAGGTTTTTTCTAAAACTTACTTTTGCTGAGTAGCCAGTTCCATATAGTGGCTCACTATTATCAGTGCTAATAATTGGACTAAGTCCAGATAAGGCAAATCCAGTCCAACCAGTGGTGCCAGTAATAAAAGATGGATTAGTTATTAAGTTAGTAGCCATTATGAATAAGCACCTTTACGCATTTGGAAAGCAAGTTTTCTACCTACTTCTGTAGCAAGAGCATTGACATCCATACCTGGAGCAGCATTTACAACAATATTTACTCCGCTTCCACCTTGTACGGCTGCTAGAACGGCCTTATCTCCAGCAGAAAGTCCATTTGCATCTAGGGGAACAACCTTTTCTGGCCTACCAGCCTCAGCGACATTTACTAATGAACCACCAGCAGACGGCATAACAATTCCACCCTTAGCAAGTCTAGGAAGTGATAGAGATGGTACTAATGGAATATTTACACCCCAAGTTTGTCCACCAACAAAAGGAACCCAATCGGGAATCTTGATAGACAGAGAATCTAAGGCTTTGATAATCATATTCACACCACTGATTATAAAATTGACAAATCCCTCAAACAAACCAATAGCGGTATTTATAAAGTTTTTAAAGAAATCAACTATAAAATTAAAAGAAGAAACAAAGAAATTAGGTATGGCCATAATTATGTTCATAATGCTAGTGCCAAGCCATGTCCAAAGGCCAATCCAGAAATTAATATAGTTCATTACCAAACCGCTAACAAAGTTATAAGCACTTACAAAGAAGTTAGGTATAGCCATAATTATGTTCATAATGGTGGTACCAAGGAATGTCCAATAACCAATCCAGAAGTTTATATATGCCATTACTAAACCACTAACAAAGTTATAAGCATTTACAAAAAATTGCGGTATAGCCATAATTACATTCATAATGCTCGTGCCAAGCCATGTATATAGACCAATCCAGAAGTTGATATAGCCCATAATCATATCGCCAATAAATTTGAAGGTTGCTTGGAAGAACGCAACTATGGCATTCCAGTTATTCATAATGAAATAAACAGCCAACCCGATGGGGCCAGTAATAATTGCTAGTAGCAAAGGCCAGTTAGCAACAATCCAGTCCCAAACAGATTTAATTGCACCCATTAGCCAGCCGAATGCTTCACCAATCCACTTAATGCTAGACATAAACAAATCTGAAAGATTTTTCCAAATGTCTGTGAAGAAAGTTGTATTAGTTGCTAGCCAAATAATGGCAGCAATAAGAGCGACAATTCCAATGATAATCCAAGTTAATGGGCTAAGACCCATAACAAAGTTAAATGCTGCTTGAATAGCAGTTCCAACTTTTGTAAAGAACTGAGCAATTTTTGTAGTTTTTAGCCAAGCCAACCAGCCTTTATTATTTACCGCAACTATTTTTGATTGAGCCATCATAGCAAGATTTAGTAATCCTATAGCGGCACTAAAAATTAATATTGCTGGAATTAGTGGGGCAATAATATTTGTATTCAACCAAGAAAGTGAATTTATTACAACTTCAAGAATTGGAGCAAGGAACTGCACTAAAGAGACAATGAGTGGGGCTAAGAATTGAATCAATCCAGCAACTGCTTGCGTAATCATTATGAATACTAGGCTGAGCCCAGTTGCCTTACCAGAAACTTCTCCAGTAGCACCAACCATACCCTTAAAAGCCACAAAGACTGGCTGAAGTGCAGTAAGGATTTGGTCCCAAGCAGCCTTTAGAGTGTCAAGTGCTGGCTTGAAAGTATCATCAATTTGCTTTTTGAAGTTGTCATTTGTGGCATAAAGAGTAGCAAATGCTGTAACTAAGACACCAATTAGAAGCAAAATAGGGTGTCTTGTTAAGAAAGACCCAACTCTACCAAGACTCTTTACATACTTATTTTCGCTTTGCTTCATTCTTTCAAAGCCTCTATAAGCAGTACCTTGGAAAATTTTTCCAATTACATTTAGTTTTCCATACTGAACATTGATTCTACCCAAAGAGTTTTTGAATTTACTGCTGTCGTCAATTAGAGTTCTAGTCCATTTAGAAGCATTTTTTAGGAAGTTTGCATTTTTCTCATTACCAAGTATTTTAGGAACTATTACTTGACCAGTGTAGTCTCTTGCTTGATTTCCAGCATTTCTTTTACCCTTACCAGCCTTAGCATATCTTTCATAAGACTCAAGAGTTTTTTTGATTTTTCCACCAAGATTGTCAAATACAAATCCAGTACTTTGTCCTAGAGTTTTACCACTCTGAGTAACTGCTTTAAATATGTCTTGTACAGCACCAACTTTTTCAGCGGCCTTACCAATACTTCCTTCAAGGAATCCCATCACTGGTCTTGCCACTTCAATCATTTTTATAATACCTAGGGTGTACCCATGTACACGACCAGTAAATGTTTGAACTGACTGTAGAACTTTATTGTTTAGTATGTTATCTAATGCCGTAGCACCAGCAAGCAAAGTATTGAAGTAATTATCTACGGCACCGCTATCAACAAGTTTTGCAACAATGTCAATAATTTTTTGCAGTATTCGACCAATGATTGGCATCGCACTGTTTGCTGCCTTAAGAATGTTTCCAATTTGCGGGGTAGCCTGTTTGATTGTTCTCCAGAAATCACCAACTTTAGGGTCAGCACCCATTTTAATAATTTCAGTGATAATTCCACCAACGCCACCAAGCATTGCCTTAGCATTCAATGAAACTGCTTGGAAGAACGAGACAAGTTCAGATTTACCTTGACCGCCAAAAGTTCCAAAAGCATCAGTAGCCTCAGCCAACCAGTTGAGAAGAATGTCTCCACCAGTGCCAGGACCAAAGTTTGCCTCAGCAATAGCAATCAAACCATTGAAAACATTTCCAAAAATCTTTCCGAACTTACCAGCCATGTCGGCCGCAGTAATAAAGAATTCAGTAAGTTTTGTGTCTCCAGTTTTGTCTAAGAAATCTTTAAAATCGGTTAGAAGTTTTAGGATGTAGTCAGCAAGTCTACGGACAATAGGTCCAGAAGCAGCCATAATCTTTAGGAATACTCCAAAGAACTTAGTGAGAATTGGACCAAATTGCTTGACTACATAAGCCATATCAGAGAATATCTGATTTAGGTAACCCGCTGCTTCAGTACTAGATAGGAACTCAAATAAAGGTTTAACTGCTTGACCTAAAGCAGCACCAATTCCCTTGATGCCGTTATAAATAGCATTGAAACTTCCAGATGCTAAAAGATTAGATATACCTTTTTGAAGTAATGGCAAGAACCCACTAGCAACTGCTTCTCTTAATCCTTTGAGAATAGGTTGTAAAGAAACTAAAAATTTAGCAAAACCTTTTTGGCTAGCAGTTAGAGAAGCATAAGGGTCCCTAGCAGCAGCGGCTGCTCTTGCTTTAGCACCAGTTTTTAGTTCTTCCTGTAAATCATTATTTTTGTCTTTAGCACGACGATAGTTTAGTTCCGCTTGCTTATAAGACAATTCTGCTTCACGACGAGCACGAGAATCTGCTGGCAGGTCAGAGGTTCTGGCAAGACCCTCACGAGCCTTTTCCAAAGCAATGGCAGCAGACTCTTCTGATAGTGCTGCCTCTTCAGCATCAAATTTTAGTTGCTGTAGTTCTTCACGAACATTTCTAATCGTTTGGGCTTGAGTTTTTTGTGCTTGCGTTGCTTGCTGTACCGCTTCGCTGACACCCTCAAATGCCATTTTTGCCACTGCGGTGGCAACTTTCATAGATAGGAATAATCCAATTACAGCAGTAAATGAGGCAGCAGCACCCAACGCTGCTCCAACCAAAGCAACTAAGGCACCAATCAATGAACCAATGCTAGTTATAAATATTCCAGCCATAGCCGAACCTTTATAGCCAGACATAATTAAGTTGTTCATATTGTCATAGGCTTGCTCAGCAGCAGGGTTCATTTCTTTTAGCCCAGCAGCAAAGTTAGATAAGAAACTTGTGTCCTTACCACCCTTGTTAAAACCTTTCATAAATTTTTCAGAAAGGTCTTTACCTGCTTTTTCTGCTTGCTTACCGCCGCCACCGCCACTTACGCCACTAAAACCTTGCTTAATATCTTTAGCGACATTTGTTGTAATAGCCCTGACGATAATATGGGCTTCACCTACGACTGGCATTTATCTTCTCACCCCCTTAGTTCAGTGGTGCTTCTAATAAACCATTTCCAGTCATAGGAATCCCGGTGTCTGGGTCAAACTGAGTTGCTGGAATAAATGGTTTTGTTGGTTGTTTTATATTTGGGTCATACGGCTGTAAGTCAAAGTCATCATTGAATGATGAAGCAGTGTTGTACTTACCATTTCTACTGCTATTAGAAGAACGCTGACCAGCAAAAATATATGGATACCCATACCACTGGCCATAAACAACTTCACGCATCTGAGTCAAAGCATCTGACTCTTCAGCAGTAGAGAATCTTAAGTCATCCTCGAAAATATAATGAATGACATCCAGCATGTCGCTTGCTTCCATACTGGCAAGTTGGATACCATTCATTAATGCTTTTCCATTTACATAAGGCCAAACGCCCACAGCCCACTCTAAGAGGCTACTGGTGGCTCTTTTGGGCGGTCAGAGTATTCTTCCATCAACCAAGCAACAATTTCTCCAAGAGTTTCTAGAGTTGTAATTTTTTCTGGGTCGCTAAGAAGAGTGTCAAACTTTTTCTTGCTTTCAGCATTTAGCACAGCAGAAAAAAACTTTTCCATAACCTGAGATGATTTTGCTACATCTTCAGAACTTGAATCAGCAACAATTTCTAGCAATACTTTTCCCTGAATAACAGGTGCACAGTTGAATTCTTCGCCATGAAGTTTGAATTTAATTGGTTCTCTATTGACAACGCCACCGTCGCCAAAGTCCTTGAATCTAGCCATATTTTATGTATCTTTCATTTGAATGTGTATGTAGGCTTTTGCCTAACATAATTTTACTCTATATAAAAAAGTGTGATTTTAGATTTTAGGCTTAGGGAATGACTTGCCCTTATAGATAGTGCCTAAGTCTTGAAATACTATAAGTTGGTCAGAAAGATATCTGTTTGGCTTTGTTCCAGGGTGCCTAACCAACTGTGTTCTAATTATCCTACCCTTGCTCATAAATACTAATGCTGGAGCATTATTAGGTCTAATAAGGTGAGGTTTAGTACCTTCGTGATGTAAATATGCAATTTTGTTCTTAGAACCAATTTTTAGTTCTTGACCATAACTTACAGTTTTATGCTCCATTTTTATGGAAGTAGCAAGAGCACCAGTTTTTTTGCCAACCTGCCGTTTAGCCAAAAATACAGTAATTTGACCCCTATGGTTTAGTTCCTTCCATAAATGACCTTTAGCAGTTTTTAGTTCAGCATCAAGAATTGGTTTATAAAGAACTAATTTGTCAAATTTATAAGAATAGTGGGTAGAAGATTTGCCTCCACTAGCACGAGAACCAACTGCACCGAAACTAAAGTTTCTGCTAGCCCCAACAATTTTTTTGTAGGTATAAGTACCCCAGTTGCCAAACATTATGGAACCGCTAGCGTTAGTTGCATATTTACAGTTTGAAATCCACCTTC
>Ga0214923_10003414_pt1 | contig 19915 bp, 11 predicted proteins | sample LL1510_MetaG_FD_177993 | JGI IMG/M metagenome (GOLD analysis project Ga0214923, IMG submission 177993) | Freshwater microbial communities from Lake Lanier, Atlanta, Georgia, United States - LL-1510 | ecosystem: Environmental > Aquatic > Freshwater > Lake | place: USA: Georgia | collected...
TTCCACCTCTCTTTTTTTTTTTATTAAACAACAAAATTAATTATTGTTTAATGTTTTCCTAACTATTATTTGTTAATAATATGTGGAACTTTTTTTTTTTATTAAACAACAAAATTAATTATTGTTTAATGATTTCCTAACTATTATTTGTTAATAATATGTGGAACTTTATAAGTGTTCATAATGGGACTTGAACCCATGGCCTCTGGCTTATAAGACCAGCGCTCTAACCGACTGAGCTATATGAACAATATATATAATTGTTATATCTTTAAATACTTTTTTTTATAAAATATATTTATCAAATTTATCAAAAATATTATCATTGATTTCAGGTTCTTCTATTTTTTGTATAGGTAATTTTATTAACATATTATTAGGAATATCTTTTAAACTATAATTATTAAAATTTATAATTTTTTTCCAATGTATAAAAATATTTAATAATTTAGTATATTTATATAATAATTCGCGGTATTCCTTAATTATAGGTTTATTTTCAATTAAATGTTCATATACTTTATCAGTAATATCTATTAAATTTTTTTTTGTACAATTATCACAATTATTACATGTAAAACTATTTGATAAAAAATAATTTTTATTCATACCAAAATATTCTAATATATATCGTCGTCTACATGTTGTAATTTCAAAATAATCTTTTACTTTATATAAATTTTCTAATTTATTTGCAACTAAAGTATTATTTTCTTTTTTAATCATATATTTTTTTTTTCCAAAATCTTTATAATATAATACAGTTTCACATGGTAAACCATCGCGACCACCCCGACCAATTTCTTGATAATATTCTTCAATTGATGATGGACAACCAAAAATTAATACACATTTAACAACTTGATCAATACCCATACCAAAGGCAATAGTAGATATAATAATTTTGATTTTTCCTTCATTAAAATTATTTTGTATTTTTTCACGATCATCTTTACTTAATCCAGCATGATAAGCATTAGAACAATTATCAATATTTAAATTTATAGAATTTGATATTTTTTCAGTATCATTTCTATTATTAATATATACTATTATTTTTTCATTTGGATATTTGTTAATATAAATTTTAATTATTTTCCATTCTGGCATTAATTTTTTTTTTTCTTTTGGCATTTCTATACATTTTAAAAATAAATTAGGACGATCAAAATTTGCTCTAATTATTTTTGGATTTTGTAATTTTAAAAAATTAGATATTTCACTAACTACTCTTTCACGCGCTGTTGCTGTAACTGCTAATATTGGTATTAATGGAAATAATTCTCTAAAATTTTTTATTTTTAAATAATTTGGTCTAAAATCATGTCCCCATGAACTTAAACAATGACTTTCATCAATTGCTAAATAGCCTAACATATTATTTTCAGTTAATAGTTGTGCTAATTCTAATCCATTATTATCAGTTAAATATTCTGGTGTCATATAAACTATTTTAATTTTTCCATCAATAATTTCTTTATATTCTATATCTCTATTTCTATTATTTCCATTTAATGATGCAACTGGAATATTCATTTTTATTAATTTATCTTTTTGATCATCCATTAATGAAATTAATGGACTTATAATAAATATTACTTTTTTTGTTATTAAAGCTGGTAAAATATAACACATTGATTTACCATAACCGGTTGGTAATAATCCAATAACATCATTACCTAATAATAGTTCATTAATTACTTGGATTTGCTTTTCTTTTAAGCTATCATATTTCCAATATTTTTTAAGAATCTTTTTTACTTTATCAGTCCATAGCATTAAATATATAGTATTATTATATTATATATTTAATAATCAGTTTTTTTATAAATTAATTATTTTGTTTATTAATTATGATCTTTATTAATTATGGTTTTATTAATTATGGTCTTTATTAATTATGGTCTTTATTAATTATATTCTTTATTAATTATGTTCTTTATTAATCACTATCTGAATCAGAGCTAGTAACTGGTTTTTTAATTATTTTATTTTTAATTTTTAAATTTAATGTTTTATCATTTTCAGATTCATATGATTCATCATCTGATAAATCAGCTACTGAATCATCTAATGATTCATTATTATTTGTGTTATTTTCAGATTCAATTATTGTATCTATTATATTTGTTTTATGTTTTTTAAAGTTATTATTTTCTAATATTTCTGACATTTGACTAATATAATATCTTCGTAAAAATTCTAATTGTTCGCCTTTAATATTATGTTCGTAAATTTCTTGATGAGTTAATTCCCATTTATTTTTAAATTCTAAAAATTTTTGTGCAATTTCACTTGATTCATCACTATTAACATCATCATATGATTTATTTAGTGGATCGTTATCTAAATATTCATTAGGTTTATCTAAATTATCTGATTTATCTAACTCTGTTTTATCTACATTTTTACTAACCACTTTTTTAGTATTCTTTTGTTTAGTAACTTTTAATGTATCTGTTGATTGTTCCAAGTTATCATCTACTATTTTTTTACTAGCTTTTGTAACTTTTTCTTTTTTAACTGGTGGTACTATTTTATCGTTTTTTTTACTAGTTCTTGTTTTTGTAACTTTTTTTTGTACATCATTAACAGGTATTTCTATTGCCTCATTAACTGTTGTTTTTATTGCCTCATTAACTGTTGTTTCTATTGCCTCATTAACTGTTGTTTCTATTGCCTCATTAACTGTTATTTCTAATGCTTTATTATCATGTGTTTCTAATTTACTAACTTTTTTTTTTATAGTTTTTGTTTTAGCTGGTGGTTTATCTTCTTTAGCTAATACAGTATTATTATCTTTACTAGTATCATTTGTCAAATCTATTTGTTTTACTATTTTTTTAGGCATAATATTATAATAATATAAAATCAAATATTATTTAAATCAATTTTTTCATAATATAATATATTAATATAAATAATATACCTCTTAAAAATGATGAAAATAAATGAGTAAATTGTTTTGCTTTTAAATACTCTATTAATAATTGATTATTTAATAATATAAATAAAATTACTAAAATAATACAATCTATAAATGATATATTTTTTTTAGATTTTTTATTTAATTTAGATTCTTTATTTAATTTGGATTCTTTATTTAATTTAGATTCTTTATTTAATTTAGATTCTTTATTTAATTTAGATTCTTTATTTAATTTAAATTTTTTATAAGTATCATTTTTATAAGTATCATTAGATTTATTAGTATCATTATTATAAGTATCATTAGATTTATTAGTATCATCATAGTCTAAAATATCATAAATACTGTCAATTTTATATTTTTTACATTTATTAGATTCACATGTTAATAGTTGAGTATTAAATAAATTATTATTCATATTATAAATTAGATTTTATTTAATATTATATCATTATATGCATGATCTAATACTCTATATTTATTTTTTATAATATTTCTACCATACATGTCAACTTCATCAAATATCCATTCATTATTAGGTGTAAATGGATAATTTAAATATTTAGATAATTCAATAATTTTATTTACTTCATCTAGTGTAATATTACCTCTAAATTCTTCACTTTTCATTGTAAAAATTATACATTTATATATTGGTTTATCTAGTAATTTTTCACAAATTCTAAATTTATTATTATCTATTGTATCATACCAAATATTTATATTATGTAATAAAAATCCCATTTCATATTTTTTATATGAATTATCGTCAAAAAATTTATTTGCAAAAGTTTCCATATCACCAATTACTGTTTCTTCTTTCCATTCATCATCGTAAATTACTACTTTAGTTTTAATACGATTATCTAATATTAATTTAATATCATTTAAAGTAATATTATCTATTATCATTTCTTTACTTGATGATTTTATTAAAGTTTTTAAAATAATAACAGGACCATAAATTTTTACATCAGTTGTAGTATTAAGTAATGATCCTATTCCATTAAATTCTGATTCATCAATTAATTCTTCATTAATTTTTTTAATATATAATAATTCATATAAATAATTTGGTTCTTCCGCTATTATTTCTGTAATTATTTCAAATGAAAATACTTGAAATTTTTGAATATCTAAATAATTATTTATATCTAAAAAAAAATTATTTGGATTAGTTTTTATAATATTATAATATGGTAAATCTATAATTTGTTGTGTATATGTTGTAGATAGCCAATCTAAATGAGTTATATCAGATGGTTTTATTAATAATATTTCCATATCGTCTTTATTTTCAAAAGTAAAATTATTCTGCATTAATATATTAAATATTTAATATGATAGTCAAACGATATATTTTACTACTTATTTATAATTATTCAATAAGTAATTATAAATAAAAAAAAAAAAATATTTAGTATTATTAATATGTTTGAAATTTATACTAATAATGATCAATATAACTCTTACAATTTAATTAATAATAATTATTCATATAGTATGACTGAGTCAGAATTATATATTTTTGAAATATTATTAGAAAAATTTAATGAAGAACCTAAAATAATTCGAAAAATATTAAATGCTAAATCTGGATGTTTAATATCTGTTACTGATAATATAAATTATAGTAGTATTAAAAACATATCTCTAGTAGCTATTTATTCAAATAATTTAGAAAAAGAAATTAAAATTAATGTTGAATTACAACACAACTCTAATGATACTAAATTTATTAATAAATATATATATATTGAATTTATTAAAAATAATATAAATATATTAGAATGTAATTATATTATTAAAAAATTTTAAGTTAACCATGCTAATGAACCTAGTCCACTCATAATTCTTAATATCTGATATTCTTTTACAATAATTTTTAAATTATATGGTTCATTAAGTATATTATTATTATTTATTAAATTAATTGATACATTGTCTATTTGATTAAAATTTAAATGTCCGCTAGGTTGATCTTCTAATGGAAATAATGAAAAACTATAACAATAATAACCTAATGGCACTGAACTATTATATTTTTGATAGGGTATTACTAAATTAAAATATTCTTGAGGCATATTATAAAATAAATCATTTCCATTTGATTGTAAATTAAAAGATTCTATTGTACTAGTTTCTATTACAATTTCTTTATTTTCAAATAAATATATAAAATATAAATTTAAATGTTTAATTTGTATTTCTAATGGAATATTTAGCAAATATTTATCCATTATAAATAAAATAAATTCTAAATTTTGATTTTTTAATAATAAATCTGTTTTAATTCTATTTATTCTTACAGATTTATTAATTTTTATTTCTTTTTCAATTGCATCTATTATACTAAAATTAGATGCATAACTTATTGGTATTTCATCTGTAAATACTGGATTTAATTTATATTGATTATATAATAATATAGTAGTTGTATATTCTAGACATTTTGTGTCGCGTTCATATCTAACAGTTTTGTAACAATTATCATTATTATGATATATTGGTTGTGTTATAAAAAATATATCTTTAATCAAATTTGATAATTTAATAGGTACTGATTGATTAATTTTATATACTAAATTAGATGGATAATTATTATATTTTTCTATTATATATTCATGATTATATGAACCAAATAATTTTCTTTCTGGAGTATCTAAATAAATTGTATCTAAACAAATTTGTATTTTTATTTCTGGATGCGTACTAAATTGTGATGATGTAATATCATTTAATAAAATATTATTTAAATTATTAATTTTATATTTAAAATATAAATCTATATAAGGTAATGCAACAAAAGGTATAGCTAAACCTGATCTACTACTAAACCAAAAAGTTAAAGGTAACATTACTTGCCATCCATTAATATTTTTTCTGATTTTAACTATATTATCTATTTGTTTTTTTTTTTCAGCATTACTATAATAATAATAAATTATATTTAATGAATCATTATTTAATGTTTCAATACATTGATCACCTAAATAAATACTAAGAGAATTAAACCAATTAACAACATTTGTAAATATAGGTTCTTCTATTATAGTAGTTGTATTATTTTGTATATTTGTAATTAATTGCATATTATTTGATGATGTAATATTTCGTGAATTAAATATATTATTTAATACAATACCATAATTAATTGAAACAAAATAATAATTACATGAAATTAATTGATTTGTAAAATCAATACTATTAATATTTTCCGGTATAAAAATATTTAATGTATCAAGATTATTTTGATAATAAAAATCCCCTGGAATATAACTATTTTGATATACTGATATATTTAAAATATTTAATAATATACTATAATTTGGAAATAATAAATATAAATTATTATAATTTGTAATATTAGCATTAGATGTAATTAAACATGTGTAATCATCTATTAAATAAAATAATACACCATTATATGTATCATCTGATAATATTTGAATTTGTATATTATCAATATATAAATTTATAGGACTATCTAATATAACTTTATATATAATACTTCCTATTTCATTACCTAAATTATCATAAGGTATTAAATATATTTTTTTTGAATTAGTATATTGATTTGGAACTTGTAATTTAATTTCAACTAATTGATTATTTGATGGTTTATAAATAATTGAATTACTTTTATAAATTTTCTTAAAACTAAAATTTCCTGATATACTATAATTAATAAATATTATTAATTTATTATGTAATATTTCTACTAAATTTTTATTAACAATTTGATTATTTATTGTATAATTATACTGACTTGTATTTTTATATACTAAATTTAATGGATAATCAAATTGTAAACTATTATTTAATGGATTAAATAAATAATCTGTTATTATCCATTCATCTACTATTAACATATATTTTGTTATTAAATTATTATAACTATAAAGTTTATTTAATAAAAATTGTATATTTGTTTGATCTAAATTATTTATAATTCCTACATTATTTGATAAATCAATATTTATTATATTATTTGATAAATCATATATATTATCACTAATATCATAAACTAATATATAAGATGTATTTAATAATTTAAATGTATCATATGTTTTATATAAATAAAATTTATTTGATAATAATGAAATTATTTTAGTAGGTGGTAGTTCACCTACATGTGCATAATGAGTTACTGTATTTATTTGTAATTTATTAGATATATTTATAATTAATATATTAGCTGTATTAAAATTAATATTATTTGGAATAATATTATCATTTAATTTAAAATTAATAGGTAATATATTATATAAATTATTAATATAATCATTATAATTTATAAATTCTTTATCCAATTCTAATTGATAAATATAATTATTAGTATTAATAATATTACTAATATAAAATAAAATTACAATATTTACACTTTGTGGTAATATAATATTTTGATTTATATAATAATTTCCACTAATATCAATGTATAAAGGTATAAAAATATTATCAGTTCTTATATATGTATTATTTTGAATATAATTAAAATTATTTTGATAAAAATATAAATAATTATTATTTTGTTTTGATATTCCAACATAATTTATTAATTCTATAAAAGTATTAATATCAATTTCTATATTGGATATTAATTCTAATATATTATTCTTATATGAATTAAAAATAATATTATTATTTTTATAATTAAATGTATTAACTAAATTAAAATTTATATTTATATTACTATTTATTTGATATAAAATACCTAATAATGTACTAATAGTATTATATTTTGTTAATCCTATAATATAATAATCTGTATCTATATTAATATCATTTAATAAATAAAAATTCATTTCTATTGGATAAGTTTTAATATTAAATAATACAGGGTCAAAAATTTTATTCATAAAATTTAATTCATAAAATACATCTGGAAATACTATATCTTGTGAAAAAGTTATTTTATATGGATATATTGCATCTGAAATTAATGAATAATTTACATTAATATATTTATAAAAATTATTATTATATTCTTGATAATCATAAATATATATTTCATTACTAATTGATAATGAAATATTATTATTTAAATTAAAGTCAAATAAATTAGAAAAACTATAATATTTATTTATATTAGATTGACTATAATTATAATTAATTATATAATTAGTATTAAAATTAGAATTTAATAATGATAATGAATTTTTATAAAAAGACCAAATTATACCAGTAAATAATTTTATTGAATTTAAATAATTATATTTTGGAATATCAGATATAATAGGAAATATATAATATGTACTAAAATTAGATAATGTAAACAATAATTCATTAATTTCTATTCCGTAACTAGATGTTTTTTGATTATTATTAATAAATAAATTAATTTCATTAGTAATATTATTCATATTACGACTTATTGTATTTTGATTTAATATATATTGATTATTTAAATAATATAGTCTTTTATTATTAGAATCAAAATATTGTTCTGGATTATTTATTTCATCTGAAAATACTAAACATGTACCATTAAATGATACATTTATAAAATTATTATCTACTAAAAATTGATTAATTCGAGTATTTACATTTAACCAAAATGTGGAATCATTTAACCATAATGGTAACTCATTTAATATTAAATTTAATATTAATTGTTGTTGTATTATTTTAGTATATTCATTTGTATTATTATTTATAAATATTAATAAATTTGATAAAAATAATAATTCATTATTGGTAAAATATATATTATTATTATTTTGTATTATTGTATTATTATTATAAATAATATCACCCTTATTCATTAAATGTTGTATTTCTATATTATTATAATTTGATAATATTGACCAACTGGTCCAAGGTTTAATATAATTAAATATCATAAAAGGATAAATAATAATATTTTTTTTTATTTTACTAAATAATTCAGGTACTGTTTTTGATAAATTTATTTTATTAAAATAATTATTATTATTAATTTCTGTTATATATAATTGTGTAATATTATTAATTATATTTGGTACTGCTGATTGAGTGAAAATATATGTTGTATTATTATATAAAAATGTATTTACAATTTGTAATGACTGATCACCAATACTATAAGTATTATTTGGATTTAATAATATTGGTTCTGTATTTAATTGATATAATTTATATTTATAATAATCACCTATAATATCTAATTCAATTATTACTGGTATTGTTATCTTTTCTTCCCATGATTGATCATTAGAATTTATATATTTATATAATAAAGGATCATTATGTTGTGTATATGTTGTCTTCCATGTTTTATTTATTGGTTCTATATTTTTTACATAATTAATATTTTTAATATATAATGCATTTATATTATTTCCTAAATAAATATTGCTTAATAAATAATATTTTTTATTAATTAATTGTACTGAATAAATTTCAGATGAATTTAAACTAATATATACATCTTTATCTAAAAATGTATTACCATTATCAATTTGAATTCTAAATAAATTATTTACATATTCAGGAGTTCCAATAATTGTTACATCATATTTATACCAAACATCTAATATATTTGTATTTGTATCTAATAATCTAGTTTTACTAAAAAAAATATTTTCTATAAATTGATAATATCCAGTATCATAATTAATAGATACTTTATAAATTTTATCAATATAAAATGTTGAATCTGAATTAATTATATTAGAATAAAAATATAAATTATTAGGATATATTATTTTAACTAAATGTGATATATTAATATTTTCTTTAGTTATTTCAAGTAATAAATGATATGTACCAATTTCATAATTATTAATAATTACTGTATTATTTGATGTTGTATTATTTGATGTCGTATTATTAAAACTAATAGGAATATAATTATTATAAAAATTAATAAAACCAGGTTGTCCTATAAATATGGATTCTAATTTACTATTTATATTATATGATACTATATTTGATATATTATTTGATGTATCATTTATAATTTGTGGAAATGAAAAATTATTTATATTAAATATTGAATAAATTGTATTAATATTAATTATATTTGGTGTAAAATATATTTTTACATTTGTTGAACTTGTATTAATTGCCTTTATAGTAGATATTAATGTTGTTGAACTTCTATAAAATATTTGTGAAATATAATTTATTGATGAATTTATTTTAATTGGTTGTAAATAATAAAAATAATTTACAAATAAATTATTAATATTTGTATTAATTGTATATGAATCTATTAAAGTAGCATTTATAGATACTGTTATATCATTAGTAATATTTGATGTATTAAAATCTACTAAACTATCTAGTAAAATTTCATTTTCAAAAAATAAATTATTATTTTTATAATTTACTATTCTAACTATATAATAATTATCTAGTATATTATTATTTTGTAACTGATTATTAATTACTTGATAAAATGTACCATTAATATCAATATATGAATAATCTTGAATTATTTTATTTACAATATTATTATTTATAATTTGAATATAATCTAAATTAAATGGTTGATATGGATAATAAAATATATAAGATCCATCACGTAATTGAAAATTATTATAAAATATAATTTCTTTATTATTAATAATTTTAATTTTATAAATATTATTATTATAAACAACTGTATTTTCTTTTATAATTGGTTGAATACCAAAATAATAAAATTTTTTATTTATTACATTAATAGTAATATTTGATCCATTATTATAATAATAAAAAATATCTGAATCTAAATAATTAGATGTTTTCATTTTTAAACTATTATTAACAATATAATAATCTCCTATTTTTAAATTATATGAATCAAAAACATAAATTAAATTTTCTTGATAATGTATTTTTGGAAAAATTATATTTTCTTTTCTATTTATAACACCTAATGAATAATAACCATTTATATTATTATTTAATAATGTACCATTTAATAATTGTAAATCATAATAATTTGTCCAATAATTTAAACCTAAAACTATAAATAAACAATTATCAACTAATATAATTTCATTCATTTCTAATTCATTATATTGATAATTAACAATTTGATTATTATTTATTGTTATTTTATTATTAGTAAATATTAAATCATTTAATGAATAATATATTGCTATAATTTTTTTTATATTTAATAAATTTATATTAACATAAATTCCAGTTGAATCATTATTAATAATTGTAGCATAATAATATTTAGTAGTATCTTGAATTATTACATATTTTACATTTAATATAGTATTTAATAATGATAAATTAATATATATATAATTATTATTAAAAGATATATTATTAGTTTGTAATAAATTTAATTTTGGTTTGTATTTTAAATGAAAATTATATTTTAATATTTTCATATTACCCGTTAAATATAAATTATTAAAATAATAACGATTGGCTAATGTTCTTTTAATATAAGAATAATATAAATTAGTATTTATTTCTAACATATTATTCTTATTAATTAATATATTTGGTATAGATCCAATATAATTAGTAGAAATTGTAAATAAATTTAAATTTAATGAATCAATATATATTGGTTCACTTATTTGATCATTTGAATAATTAATAAAATTTGTTGTAAATAATGTCCATAAATATACTGGATATATATTATTAATTATAAATTTCCATAAATATGTTTGATTAATATTAAGTGTACTAGTATCATTAAAACTAATAATATGATGTGTTAATTGAGTATTTGACATTATATTAAATATTGGTTCTAATGGTTCTAATTTAGTAATAGGTTGATTAAATATTATTTCTAATGTAACAAAACCAACTGATATTTCTGGAATTGTAGATTGAACTATAAAAGAATTTGTATAAATTTGATTATTATTAGTATATATAAATTGACAAATTGGATATTGATTTTGATTTCTGTTTTTTATTATTACTGGTCTAATAAAATTATTATTAAATAATAAATTTATTTTAATTTCATCAGTTCCTAAAATTAATGTATGTGATATATCATAAAATATATCATATGAATTATTATATAATAATGAATTAATATCATAATTATTATAAATATTATTATAACTAATAATACTATTACCTAATAAATCTTGATTCATAGATATATCAGAAATATAATTAATTATTTGCACATTTTGTTGATCAAAATAATTATTATCTAATAATTTAATATTATTAAAAATACCACTATTATAATAATTTATATTAGATGAAATAGTTATATTTTTTAAAGATTCTATATATATAAATGAATTATTAATTAAATAATATGAATTATCAGGGATTACTAAATAATTATTAAATATAATATTAACTAAATTATTTGATATTGTAATATAACCCATAATATCATAATTTACTAATATTAATGTTTCTAGTCCTAAATCTAATAATGATAAATTATAATTTCCTATTGGTAAAATAATATTATTTGTAAATATATAATTATCTAATTTTATTAAACAATTTGATGATCTTTCAATATAATTATCTTCATCTCCATTATAATTAATAATATTAAAATTATTATCTATTTTAATTGGTGGTAAATGTAGTATAGTATATGATAATAAATTAAAAGTTACTATTGATTTATTAGAATTTATATTTATTAAATTTAAATTATTAATTGTAATAATTAAGGGATTAATTTTATTATTACAAATAAAATTATTAGTTATATTTCCTATATTATAATAATTAAATGTATTATATTCAAGTAAAATAAAACTGCTAATTGTTATAAAATCAATATGTGAAAAATTAATAGTATTAACAAAATCCAATATTTGTTGTGTTGGTTGCTTATAACCAATAAAATAATTTTTATTGGTATAGTCAAATGAATTATTTGATATAATTTGTATTATATTATCATTTAATAATTCATAATAATAATTATTATCATTAAATAAATAATTATATAATGATAAATCTGTTACTGTATTTATTTTAATTTTATAATAATATAGTAAAAATTCAGATAAATAAAAAGTTATTGTATTTTCAGTATTTTGAATATTATATAATTTAGAATTTATTAATACTTGATTATAATTATTATTATTATTACTATTTAATTTATAAATATTACCATCATCTAATTCAATATAATTATAACCAGAAATATTTACACTATTATAAAAATTAATTTCTTCATTATAATAAATAGGTCCATAATTTATAAATTTTATAGGATAATTATTTAAAATAGTTGTTTCATACATATCTTCATTATTTATAATAGATGATGATAAATTAGAACATAAAATTGTATTATCTATTACTGAACTAATAGTTAATAATTGATTTTGATAATATATACTATTTAAATTTAAATTATTAATTGAATATAAAGTTGATATATTAAATATTTGACTATAATCTAATGCGGTTTGTTCAATATTTAATTTAATATTATCTAATGATTGATAAGACTCATTATACTCTGTTGGTAGTGTAACAATTTCATAATCAGTATTATTTTGAATATAATTAAATTGATTTTGATAAAAAGTCGGTATATAATTTAAATAATTAATTAAATCTGTTTTAATTTTTCTGTTAGGTAAATAAGATACAAGAGGATAATTATAAATATATAATTTAATATTTTGTACAACGGAATCATTTATAATAGTTGAATTATTACCATATAATTCTAAAGCTAAATTATTATAATAACTAAAATTATTATAATTATAATTAAATATATCTATTTTATTTATTATTTTAGAATTATTAATTATTAAATTAGTTGTTTTGCCATAATTTGCACTATTATTTAAAATATTTGTATTTAAATTTACCATTTCAATTTTAACTTGTTCTAATGTATTAATTATATTATTATATAATGGATTTTGATAAATTGAATCAAATGTACTACTCATTAATGATATTAATTTATAATGATCTATTTTATTAAATAATAATTCAGTATCAAATAAAGTACTTGGATATTTACCAAAAAATTGATTTGAATTTAATGGTAAAATTATATTTACTAATTTAGTATTTATTAATATTTCTGTTTGTGATGATATAATAAAAGGTATATTATAAAAGTATAAATAGGGTATTGTAAAAGCATTATTATATTGTGTAATATCTGATGGAAATTCATGATTTTTAACTAAAAATATCATAGGTGTTTGAAAAAAGAAATCCATTAAATCTGAAGGACTTGTAGTATTTTGATAATAATTTAAATAATTAAAAAATGATGGTAAACTATCATTATTAATTTCTCTAATAGTATATATGACATTTTGGAAATTGCCTAATACACTGAATGTTATATTAAAATATGTTAATGGAATGTAAATATTATTATATACTAACCAATAAGTAAACTTATTATTATAGGTCCATGAATTACTAGTAAAAATAAATTGATTATCTATAATAGTTGTACCGTCTTGAGTACCTAAATCAGTATATATAATTTGTAAAAATTCAACATCAACAGATAAAATATTTTTTTTATTAAATTCAATATTAGATAATGAATTTATTAAATATTTACCATTATTTGTATCTATATTAATATTATATCTAAATGTATCAGTACTAGTTGTTATTTTTAATGTTTGAAAAAAATTAAAATAATTATTAATAATAGTATCAATTAAAATAGGTAAATTACTTATATTAAAAATGTTTTCTGATAAAATATTATCAAAAACTATATTATTATTAATTTTTTTAAATATATTAATACTATTAAAATTATTTGATGGATATTGTGTAGGATTATAAAAAGATACAATCGGTATATTTAATTCATGTTTTTCTATTAATATAAAATTATTTATTATTGGTAAATTTTTAAATGATAATGTTAATATAAAATTATTTATGGTATAATCAATAGGTGTATATAATATATTATTATTTTGAATTATAAATATTGTTTTATCATTATAATTATTATTCCAATTAGGTATAATTAGTTGATTATTTTTTTGTTGAAAAATATCTATTGTATACTTTGTATTTAATTCTAATAAATTAAATTGCTTTATTGTACTTTCTGATATTGCAATAGGTACATTATTTACACTTAATGAGATTGGTTGAATTAAATTTAATGATGATTTTAATGTAATGTAATCATTATCACTTATATTTACAGATCCACAAAATGACGAAGAAAAAAATAAATCTAAAAAATATTTTTTAATATTAGATAAAAATAACATTTTATTCATATCAAAATTAGCATAAAAAGTTAAATTTCTATTTAATGATGTTAAATCATATAAATCTGAATTATTTAAATTTAATTTATAAAATTGTCTATAATTTAAAAAATAAAAATTATTTATTTTATTTCTCCAATAAACTAAAAACATATTATTACTAAAATAATTACTTCCAATTATATTTTCAACTAAATTATATGCTAAATATGGATAAATTACCATTAAATCTACTGGAAATATAGTTAAATGATTTGCTATATTTGGAATAGCATAAATTGCAGCATTACTTTTAGTTAAATTTGCATAATTATTTAATTGACTATTAATTTGTTGATTTAATATATTAGTATTTGTTAAAGAATTAAAATCATCAAAATTTATTTTTGTTGATGTTAAATTATATTGATTAATAAATGTACTTAATATTATAAATAATTGTGATGGATTATCTATATTTATCAAGCTAAATAATTGAATTATATTATTTTGAATAATTGAATAATTTTTTTTAAATATATCATATAGTTGAATATTAATATTTAATAAATTAATAGTATTATTAAAATTAGTAGTCCATTCACCAAATGTATTAAAAGAATTTATTATAAAACTAGTATTTACTATATTATCAGATAATAAAGAATATTTTTTCCAAAATGTAAATGTATTAAAATTACTTGGATATAATTGTAATAATATATTATAAATTAATGTAGATGTATAAAATAATGTATTATTTTGATACAATTTATAATCTAAATTATTAATAGTACAATAATTATATGTTACATCCATATCATAATTATCTTGAATTATAAATGATGGATCTGTATCAATTAAATATTTCATATATTGTTGCATTTCAGATAAATTATAATATTGTTTATTTTGTTGATTATTATTATAAAAATTATAATTAGTATAAAAATAATTATTAATTTCAGTATTAATAAAAGACAAATAACTACTTTGAATTATTAAATTATTATTATATTCATAATTTATATTTGTTGATAATAAATTAATCCATAAATCTTGAAAAAAATTATTATATTTTCTTAATAATGATATTATAGGATTAATTGTATTTTCTTTTATATCTATTAATATATAATTATTAAGAAAATTATTATTATTTAATATTGATGGTAATAAATTATTTAATATTATGGAACTATCTAATGTCTGTAAATAATAATCTAAATTAAATAATTTTAAATTATAAATAGGAATACAATAAATATTATTATTTAAATAAAATAATAAAGTTTCATAATTATTATAAATAATTTCTAATTGATTTATATTTAATTCTGATGAAGATATAGATGTAGTATTAGTTTTAATAATATTAAAATATGGAATATCTAATATTAAATGTGCACTTTGTAATAAATCACCTGTTTTATCTATTTTATAACTATTATATGTATTAAAATTTTTTGTACCTAAATTTTTTATTGTTTGTTGAATAGCAAAATTAGTATATCTTTTATATACTATTTTAAAAAATGTAAAATCTGGATTATATGTTAATGGACCGTCTTGTGTGCCTGTTGCAACTAATTGTAATAATCCTCCAGCCATATTAGATAAAAATAGAAATAATTCTTTAATTAAAAAAATTATCTAATATTTAATATATATGCAATATTATTTAGATATCGTATATTTAGAAGGATGTCCACATAGTAAAGCATCTCTTGATTTGTTAAAAAGTAATAATATTAATCATAATTTAATTACAGTTTCATATAATAATAAAGAAAAATATAAAACTGACTTTATATCTACATTTCCGCAAATATATTTAAAAAAAAAAAATAATAACGGATCATTATTATTAGGTGGAAACAGTGATTTACAACAAATATATACTATTATTAAAAATAATAAAAATCCAAAAGAAACACGAATAAACTTAAAAAAATATAATAGTTATATTAATAATAAATTAAGTTTAAGAATATTAGAATTATTTACAAATAAATAATATATTTACAAATTTAATATAAATTCATTATTTTTATAAATACCTACATTTTGTGAGTCTTTATTATAAATTTTACCATTTTCATGTGGTTCATAATAATAATATTCGCTATTTATTTCTATTTTTTTTAAGATAGATTCATTATTTAATGAATTATTAATTAATGAATCTGAATATAAACTATTACTTAATGATAGTTCTTTTACTGTTAAATATTTTTTTTTTAAAGATTCAATATCTAAGTTTTCATCATTAGCTATTAAATTTAATAATTTTAATTTTTCCTCTACAATAGTAACAGCATGTTCTTTTTTAATTTGTTTTTTATAAGAGTTTATAATATCTGATAATGTTTGTTCCATATGTAAATTTAAAATATAATTAATTACTTCATCATTTAATTTAGATACTAATTTACTACACATTAATTATTATAAATATTATATAAAATAATTAATTATTCAATTTTTTGACAATGAATCCAGCAATATACTGTATTTTTACTATTGTATTTTCCCAATCGATGACAATTAGTAAAATTACAATTAATAGATGAATTATTCATTTTTAATATAGTATTATTATAATAATTTATTGGTATTGGTTTATTTTTAATAATAATATTAATATCAAAATTATCAAGTGGTATTTTTATTATTTGGGTATTGTTCATTACTGCTAGCAAATTTTTCATTTCTTCTATTAATATATTCTCCGATATTATTGTATTTTGTATTATTGTATTCTGTCTTATTGTATCCTCTATTATTGTATCCTGTTTTATTGTATCCTGTTTTATTGTATCCTGTATTAATATATTTTGATTGTAATACATTATTATTATTAAAATTATATTGTAAATTATTTTTTTTCAATTTTTTAATTTTTGAACAATCTATTAAATTATTATTAATCCAATAATCATCAACATCATCCCATGAACCATATAATTTTTTAACAAGCATAAAATAATATAAATATAATATTAATTATAATTAATTACAATTTTTTTAATTAATAAAAATATTAATTGATTTAAATTAATTACAATTTTTTTTAATTAATAAAAATATTAATTGATTTAAAAGATTATAATAAATATTATTTATAATGGCAGATTTAACAGAAGCTTTTAATGGTCTTGAATTTCAACATAAAAATGTTAAAAATATTGATTATTTTTTTACACAACGAAATATTAAAGAAAATCAAGAATATTTAGATAAAAATATGAATAGAAAAAACAAAAAAATTAATATTATTTATAATTATTTAGCATTAAGTATACCAAATAATAATAATACACAGTGTTTTGAAATAATAATTTTTGGTGATACTGGATATCACTATAAAGGAACAATATCATCATTTCAAGGTAATATACCTAATTTAATGTTTCCATTAAAAGGTGATAAAAAAATGTTTGTTCATATTCAATTTAATGAAAAAACAGAAAAAAAAGATTATATTTCTTTTATTGATGTACCTAAACGTTTTCAATCAATAGATATAAATTTAGATAATAATAATTTAAAACAACATGATATTGATATTGATAATGAAACAGAAAATACAATTGATAATTAAACTTTAATTTTATTATTTAATTCTAATAGAGTATTAAAAATTTCATTATAATATTCAATAACATCATTTATTACTTTTTTTAATTTAGTTTTTTCATGTAATTCATAATGTATAATTACTTTATTATCTAGTAAATGTGGTAGGTTATAACCTGCAAATTTTACTTTTTTATGACGTTGCATACCATATGATAATAAATTACCTAATGTATTATCTTCATTTAATATTACTATTTCACCTTTTAATATATCATCATTTATTCCTTTATTATTTATTACTTTATCATTTATTTCTTTATCATTTATTACTTCATCACTTGATGTTATCATGTCTGGAATACTTTCTAATTTCTTTAAAATATTTAATATAGCAACATTGATAATTTGTTTCTCTGTTTTTTGCCCTCTTGATTCAATAATGAAATTATATTCATTTGGTGTAATTTGTTTATAAAAACATACAGAAACAGCGCAAAATATTGTATTTGTTTTTTCAATATTAACTGTGGTTATTGCCGAAAAATTAATACTTTGGTTTGGTTGTAATTTTATAATTGGTATTGGTATTTTATAAGGATTATCAATATTATTTTCAGCAAAATAAAATCTTGCATCATCTGTAGTGACTGTTACAATTTCATTTATTTTATTTGTATAATCAATATACATTGTTAATTGATTCAATGATGAAGAATTTAATTCTTTACCATCATCATTAGTATTTATTTCTATATCATCATTTTCATATTCTTCATCTTCATCTATAGTATCTAATTTATTTTTTTTTTTATTATCTAAATATTTGATATTATTTTTAATTCCCCAAACAGGTAAATTTTTTAATCGTAATTTAATATAATTATTATTAAAAATAGATGTATTTTTTTTAAAATTAAATGTAGTAAATGCATAAATAGGAATATCTGTTAATATAGTTCTTCTTATTGTATTTAATATTACATGATTAATATGGTCTCCTTTAATATTTAGCTCTAATCTGGTAGAACCATAAGACGAGTCATAATCAACTAGTTTATAATTAATAGCATTTATTTTTTCCATACTTATATTATTAATTTAAGCTTTATATTTTTTATATACAATTTTTTTTATATTTAATATTTTTATAAGGTATGTTTATAAGTTGCTTATATATTTTATTTTTTCTATAAGATAATATAAATGTATAAATATCAAAAAAATATAGTTTATAAAATAAATAATTTAATAAATAAAAATATTAATTTAAATA
>Ga0214923_10003415_pt1 | contig 19911 bp, 13 predicted proteins | sample LL1510_MetaG_FD_177993 | JGI IMG/M metagenome (GOLD analysis project Ga0214923, IMG submission 177993) | Freshwater microbial communities from Lake Lanier, Atlanta, Georgia, United States - LL-1510 | ecosystem: Environmental > Aquatic > Freshwater > Lake | place: USA: Georgia | collected...
TAAAGAACAGACTCAACATTTTTTACAGCGACATTTTTGTCGGCTTCTTCTTTTAGATAATCAATGATGTTTTTAAATATCTGTTTAATTCCCGGATATTTTCCTTCGAGATAGGTAAGTCCTGCTTTTAAAAGCATGGGACCAAATAAACGCAGTAAGGGCATTAGAAATGCTGGCATAGAGTCTCCTTTGTTTTTAGTTATGTTTATTGACTAAATAATTTACTAACGATGTAACAACCATCGTAATAAGACCGCAGAAGCCAGAAACAACCATGGAAGCCATTCTTACGGTCGCAAGAGAGGTAATTTTGAATTCCTGTAGAGCATCAAGCTTCTCCTCAATGCGAGTAAGCCTGTCGTAAACCTGCTCAAGATGTAGCTCGTTTAAGTTAGAATCTTCCACAAAATTATTCTCCCCTTGAATAAAATTTGCTTCAGTAAATCTTTTTAAATTATGATCTCTCGACAATCATCCAGCCGACAGTTCCATTAAATGAATTGTCTCCCGAAGAAATTACAAAGCTTGTGCCGGCCGTGATAGCACTAACCCAAATTTGCGGATTAATACTAGCTGCGCCACTTGCCACAGTTAGGAAGATAAGTGAGTTTGAAGTTACCGAAGTATTGCTAACTGTTACAGTGTTGGTTCCGCCGCCTGGAAACGCTCCAGTTACTCCAATCTTTGCGTTTGTTCCAGACTTTACAGTTAAGCCGTAACCCGCAGTTGCAACTTGTAATTGCGCATTAGATATGTTTACAAATCCGTTTGCGGTGCACCTTAGCCTTTCAACATATGCGTTAGGAGTTGTTCCCCCGGCTGTTCCTGCTGGGGACGTTGAAATAATAACATCCGAACCAAGTCCACTTCCGGTTCCTTGGTTTCCGGATAGGGTTAAAGTTCCTAATGTAGCGGATTTATCCGCTCCCCCTATTACGTTAGAGGTTCTAATTTGAACTGCTTGGCTTGCTGTATCTGCTGCGTTTTTTCCACCCATCCCCAAAAACACCCTATTAATTGGATAAGTGTCCGAACCAATACATAAGCCGTTATTGTTTTGATAATAGTCCGATCCGCCATCTCTACCTATAACAATATTGGCACTGCCTCCGCTACCAGCGTTTGAACCAATTGCGATTCCAGATCCATTAGCTTGGGAGCCAATTGAAACAGCGTAACTACTAGAGGCGGTAGTGTTGTAACCGAGACAAGTAGCATTAGTGACACTAGCCGTATTGTTATACATTGCCGTATCGCCGACTGCTGTATTGTAACTTCCCAATACGTTTCCGTATCCTGAATAGGCGCCCAAATAAACGCTAAATACAGAAGTTGTTTGAGATGCCGCCGCATTGTATCCAATAGCGTTTAGTCGCTGCGAAGTTGTTACAGACGTTGCGGCACCTCGTCCCAAAATAACGCATTGATTTGCGGTTGTCATTGCGGTTGCAGTCCCCTGACCTATAATTACGTTGTCAGAGGCAGATGTTAAAGATGCGTTATTAAAAGATGCGCTTCCTACTACGGTATTACTTGCGCCCGTTAAAGTTGATTTGCCAGAATTATATCCAATTATAATTCCGTTTGTGGCGGCAGAACTGCCAGAATTTGCTTGGTAACCAATTACAATAGCCCCAGTGGATGCAGATGTCGCATTTCTGCCAATTGCAACTGCGCCTTGCGCAGAATTAATTGCGTCTCTTCCAATAGCAATACCTTGCCCGGCGTCACTAGCTGCTTTACCAATAACCGTTGAATTTCTGTTAGCAGTGCAAGAACCGCCGATAGCAATTGAAGCTTCACCTGTAGCATACGAATTGTAACCCACGGCTACGGATGGTTCATACCCATTGTAGTAAGACCTAGAGCTAGAACCGACGGCGACACATTGCAAATCTGATGATGCATTATAACCAACCGAAACGGCATCGCTTCCGTTGTTTGTTACGGTTGCGCCAACGCCTACTAAAACACCTTTTGTTGAGGTTAATCCCGCCGGCAAATTTTCGCCTAAAACAACTGTATTAGCCGGAAAAGATCCAGAACCAAGCCCAGCATATTGCCAAGAGGAATTAGTACCATCAGTAACCAAAACTTTGTTTGCGTTTCCTGTTTGGGAAGGAAGCCCAGAAACTGTTGCCCAAGTGCCATCGGCTTTTAAATATTTTCCGGCGGCTGCATCTCCGGCGGCGGGAGCGGGGACTAAGCCCTTTGTTCCACCCGATCCGCTATCACCAACCATTGCATTTAAAATTGCGGTAGCTTGAGTTGCGGTCAAATCTTCTACGTTTCCGGTTGCGGCAGTAGTTCTGCCTTTAAAAGTTTGAGTTGCTACTTGAGCTAAATTGGAATTTGAAACTGTGTTAGTCGCTATTGTTGCAGCAACGCTCCCTGGACCGGTTGCAGTTACTTGTCCGGTAAGGGCTGTAATGTAATTTCCAGAAGGCTGTTTGGTAGCCAAAGCCTCGTATACCGCCTCGTTAGACGGTGCGTTTTGTAAATCGTTATCAATTACATTTGGTGTAGGTGGTTGATATGCCATTTTTTACTCTGATTAATATTTTTTAAAACCCCCCCGGCACTATACCGAGGGGGCCTTGTAATTATTATTATGCTATATACCAGTTTGTACCGTCACAATAAACGGTAACGGATTCATAAGGAGCAACTAGTTTGTAGTTTGATCCACCGTCAATCGTTTCGGATCCGTAAGGATTAATTTGAATGTAGGTGGATTGGCTAGCTTGGCCAGACTGATCTTTAAAAATAAACATTCTACCAGCCGAAGGTTGTGGCAAGGTAAAAGTTACAGATCCGCCGCTCAAGCTTGATACGCCTTGAATTGGCCCGTTTGAAGCGCCAAGTGTTTTATTGATGCTAGTAGCACCATTTTTAAAATACATTGGCCCTTGAACATTCATGCCGCCATTCATGGTCAAAAGACCAGTCATAGCTCGTGAACCATCCAATTTTACAAGGGTTAGATCTTCGCTAGTTCTTGCACTTGCTTCGGAATTAATTTGCGATTGAATATCCGAAGTAACGTTTGCTAGGTAGCTAAGTTTGGCCGAATCAACGCTGCTTTCATCCAGCGTAGTGCCATTAGATACAAGGATTTTACCACCGGCATATTGTCCACACTGAAATTTGCCCCCAGCAGCAGTGACGCTACCGGAAAAAACCGCCGATAAATCATTGTTAATAATTAACGCAACTTGAGATTGCGTAGTCCCCACAGGAGTCACCATAAATTCCAAATGTGACCCATAGGCAGACGATGTCCAAGTTTCGTCAGCATAACCGTTTACGGATGCAGAACCTTTGAAAGAAGATCCCGTCCAACCAGCAAACGACAACTGACCTAACCTGTCATACTGATTTACAACTTGAGGAGAAGCTTCGCTTCCTCTAGCTCTGCGGATACCAATAGTTCCGTTAGCGTTATCGGCATAGACGTTCACTGCCATTTTTTTGCCGGCACCATCTCCTACGGCAACAATGGCATTGGCCGAATCTAAAACTGTAGAATCGACGGCACCGCCGATTTGCAGTAAAGATTTACCAAGCATTTTGTTAGGTCTGTTAGCTCCAACAGCACCAACATTGTTAGCACCATCGCTGCTAAAAAGAAGATTTCCAGTTAAGCTTCTAGAACCATCTTTTTTGAACATTGTGGCTTCTTCAGCTTGAGCACGAGATTGCTCAGCGGAAACAGCACTTTGTCTGTTAGAAATTTCAGCATTAAGGTCAGTTCTTAAACCGCCTTCAATGCCTTGTGCTCTAGAAATTTCGGAAGTTAAGTCGGTGCGAAGACCGGCTTCAATTCCTTGGGCACGAGTTTGTTCAGCACTGACAGCGGAAGCACGAGCAGAAGCCTCGTCAGATACTTTTTGATCTGCATAAGCTTTTGCATCTGCTAAGGCTTTAGCAACCGATCCAGCGCCAGAACCCTCAAGCACATCTAATCGGCCCGATAAAACGCTATCGGCAGATTGACGGGCAGAGGCTTCACCACTTACAGCAGTTTGTCGAGCCTGTGTTTCGACTAGAACTGCGGCATCAGCGTAGTTTTTAGCTGTTTGAAGATTTGCAGCAACGGTGCTTGTTAAAGCAGATACGGCAGATTCGTCGTTAGCTAACTGGTCTGCAATCTCTTTAAGGGTATCAAGCATCCCTGGAGCGCCATTAACTAAATCGGCAATTTTTTGATCGGCATAAGCCTTGGCATCAACCAAAGATTTTGCAATAGATCCGGTTCCCGATCCTTCAATTACGTCTAGGCGTCCGCTCAATACGGATTCAGCGCCTTGTGCACGAGTTTGCTCTGCACTTACTGCGCTTTGCCTGGCACTAACTTCAACGCTTACAGCAGAATCAGCGTAATCCTTCGCATCTTGCAAAGCTTTTTTGATACTGCCAGTTCCCGTGCCTTCAACAACATCAAGTCTTCCGCTTAGGGTAGACTCGGCACCTTGAGCACGAGATACTTCGGATGTGATTCTTGAACTTAAAGAATCAAGATCTGACTGAACAGCCGATTTTGCACGGCTTGCACTGAAAAACAGATTACTCAGCCCTTCGACTAAGTTATCTGTACTTTTAATATAGGACATGATTTCCCCCTGTTAGATGATAAACCAAGCGTCTGCACCATTGCAGACGATTGTAATGGACTCGTAATTGACATTTAAAAGCTGCGCCGCATTTACTCCGTCAATCTTATCTGTGCCATTGGGAGAAACTGACAGGGGTTTTGCTGTGCACGCTCCACCCTCGTCTTTAATAATAAACTTCTTTCCATTGGCAACGCTACTTGCGGCGGGAAGTGTAAGTGTAAAGCTTGCGCTAACCGTACTGCATCCAATGTAATCATCACTTGAAGTTACGTTATAGTTAGCTGATTTCGTAATCCTTGTTACTTGTGCAAAAGGTTGTTTGTTATTTAGCTGTGTTTGTATTGAGCTTGTAACGCCTTTTACGTAGCTTAATTCTGTTAAGCTTGGGTAAGTAGCAGTCGTTAGACTTTGAATATTGCTACTTGCATCCAAAGCTAAAATCTGACTTGCAGTAAAACCGCTTAAATTAATAGTCCCACTTAAAGTAGGGCTATTACTGAAAACTACGTTTGTATTTCCCGTAGTTCCAACCACCGAATTACCAGCGATTTTAGCTACTGTCGCAGCTACCACTCCAGGCCCCGTAGCCGTCACATCACCAGTTAGGGCATCAATCGCTATTGCGGCCCCGGGATTTGCTACCGGTTTCCATCCTGCCGGCGCATCGCTTTGGTATATATAAATAGTGTTGGTGGTTGCGTCTACCGCTTGCTGACCATCAATTCCTACTGCCGGAAAGTTGAGGGCGCTAGCATATATCTGTATCCCTGATGGGATTTCACTCGTTGAATAAATGCTCATTTTACATCACCTTGCCGCTAATGGTTGCGTTAACCTTTCCAGTGTTGGTTCCGCCCGATGTATCGGTAAATTTTAACCGTACATAAGCCGAACCATTCATTTGAATATTTATCAGGGCCGAATTCGCGGTCCCCGAAGCGGTTACAGGTGAGGCTAATGGGATTGCCACCCAAGAGCCAGTGTCTACTTGATAATTTTGTACTCCCACTGGAGTTACATAATCGTTACAGCCCTCGACGGTAAAACTGCCAGTGACCCCGGCTTCCCATTTAACATTGTAGGAAACTAAAGAAATCATATTTACGTTGGTTACAAGGCTTGTAAAATCAGCGTTAGAAGCCTGACCAACCACAACTTTTTGTGGTTTTAATAAGGGTCTTGATGACATTTTTTCCGTCCTTTGTGAGGTTAAGCCCTTGTGGGGCAACTAACTACAATATTGTTTAACCTTGCCAAACTACTGCTTAAGCATTCGTCTTTGTTGATCTGTTTCTGTAAGGCTTGGTAATTGAGATTTTCTTGAGCTTTTTTTAGCCATTTGTGGCAATGAACTTTGTGGCTGTTGCTGAGGCTGATAAGTGGCTTGAGCCGCCTGTATTGCTTGAGGTTTAAAGCTAGAATCAAGTGGCATTGCCGTGAAAATAGACAAGGCTTTTCTAGTTTTATAAGGAATGTTTCTTTCTGCGTAGGTATGATCCATCATTCTTTTAGTAATCTTAGAAACTAAATTGCTATACATATCGGGATACATTCCCTGAAAGTCTTTCATGTCCCTGGAATGAAGGGTTCCGTCATTAATGTGTTTTAAAATCATCAAAGGATTTTCAGCAATCTTAAGGGTTCTATTATATTGATTTTGCTGGGCCGTAGAAACAGGAATAGGCTTATCTAAAACACCATTTATTTTGGGCTGAGGTCTTACGTTATTTAAGTAGTTTGCAACTTGAGAGGTTGTAGCGGTTAATGCCATTACTTGTTCAGGGGCATAATGACCCAATTCACCACCAATATTTAAAACTTCATTAGGATTGCGGCTAATATCTTGAAGTTTGGTATCTAATTTATCTAATCTTTTTTGGTCGGGCTCAGAAATATTGGGAAATTTTTGTTTATCAAAAATTCCGTGCACGGCCCTTTCAATTAACAAAGAACCTTTAGCGGCAGACTCATAATAGTCCTTTAAAACTTTAAAACCAGCAGCATTAGCCGGAACTTCTTTATCTAAAAATTTTACTAATGCCGCAGCCCCAGGCTTTGCTTCCCCGGTCTTTTTTGAAAGAACATCATTTAAAAAGTTTATCGCTTGCTTTTCTTGATATTTTTCTTTTGCGTATTCCCCAATGTGCGCACCGATACCGCCTGGGGAAGCTATGTTTTTAAATTTAAGAACATCCTTCATTAATCCCATCAAAGTTTTAGCAGTACCAGAAGGGTTTACCGAGGGCGCATCAGGTAAAATGCGCATTTTTGTAGTCCAGTCTCTTATTTCTTGAAGAAGTGCAGCCTTATCGGCCAATGCAGTTTCTAGCTCAGGACCTTTATTTTTTAAAAAAGTGGCAAATTTGTTAGAAGAAAATCCGTTTCTTTCTCTATCTGTTACTGACTCCATTGCTTGAGATAAATAATCGGCTAAAATTGAATTAAATTGCTTTTCCCCAGCAATGTCCTTAGCGGCTTGCGTTGTGACACTTGTGGCAAATATTTTTCTTAAAGCATCTTCAGCCACAATTTCTCGACCCAAAACACCTTCTCCAAAAAGCTTACCGCCCAATATTCTTTCTAGGGTTTCCCTGTTTTGCTCATTAATTGCGTAAGCTCTAAAGCTATCTCTAACTGGCAATTCTGGGGCTATTTTTTGGGCTTCATTTTCTATAAACGACATTAAAGAAGATTTAAGCCTTGAGACCTCAGCATTGGTTTTAGCGCTTCCGGTAATATAATTAATATATTGATCTAAATTTCCACGAGCGTTTCTAATCTTTCCTAGAGTTAAATTTTCTTCATTAATTGCGTTTAACACTTGCTGTGCAGCTTCATGAGTCTCTTTGGTAAACGGCATGGTAGACCGCCAAGGATCTAAAGTAACTTTTCCGTCTATACCACTAAAACTTAAATGATCTTCAATCCCTGGAATGGCCTTTTCTAATATTCCAGTAACTTCCCCGGCATACCTAACTGGGTTTGTAGCCACATCATCAAATTGTTCAAAAAACCCTTCTAAGCCATCTTTTGCCTTTGTGTATGAATCTCTTAATAATTCTATAGCTTTTCTTCCGCCCTTTGTTGCGTCGGAAGTAGGATTTGGAGAAATAGCTTCAACGGCCTTTTTAACCCCTTCTACGGCCTCTCTTTTTTGTAATGCTTCATAATTTAATAGCGATTGCGCCTCCTTGGTTCCGCTCTCTTTAAATATTCCGTATTGATCACGAATATTTTTATTTTCTAAAGACTGGGTTTGTAATTCATGAGCGGGATATTTGCTTTTTTCAGCAAGTCTTTTTTCCGCATCTATTAAAGCCTGTTTTTGAGGTAATTCAACGGCCTCAGTAGGAAGCGCAGCCTTTGAAACAGCCTCTTGTATTTCTGCGACGCTTGTAGGCGGTTTTGCAGAGATTGGAGTGGACTCTGCGGGTATAGGCCCAGCAGTCGCTCCGGCAGCATCGTTTTGAGCCTTTTCTAAAGCTTCTTGAGCAATTGAGCCTTCCTTGGCGGACCACAAAGGACTAATCTTACCTACAGCAGCACCAAGACCCGCCCCAACAATACCGCTTAGCAAAGAATGAGAAATTACATCTTTGGCAACTTGCGAAGCATCTTCTGGTTTATCGGATATAAGTTTTCTAGAAACATCATCGGATACGGATAATAAAGCGCCTTCAATACCATATTTCGCAGCAAGCCTAGCAACCTTGCCTTCTATTCCGGCAGTCGCTAATGTGCTAACAGCTCCTATTTGCTCGCCTAAAGTGAACTTGCTTGCCAAATTCATTATTGAAGAAACAGCCCCAGGCAATTTTCCGGCTTTTGCTAATGCTGAAACACCGCTAGTAAGCATGGCGGGAGCAACAAACCCAACGGTCTGCAAAGCTATATCTCCAGCAGTTCCTAATTGCTCTTGTCTTCCCGCAATGTTTTTAGGCTCCGCACCTAATCCAATTTCGGCACCCGTAAATAAACCACCTGCGGCACCTCTACCCAAAGCTTCCAAAACAGCCAAAGAAGTCTGGCCTGCGGTTCCAAACTTTTCCTCGTCGGGAACAAATTTATTTTCTGGAATAAAATCAGGTGAACTTACAGGCGCAACAGGCTCGGAACTGGGCTGTCGTTCCTCATCAGGCACAAATTGATTATCGGGAATAAACTCATCCATTATTGAACTCTTTTCCAGCCGCCTTCAACTTTTTGATATTTTACGCCGTTCATTGTTTTTACTTCTGCTGGAGGCGCAGTACTTTTAAATTTATCTAAATCTATGCCAAAAGATTTGGCTCTTGGAGCTGATGCCTTTGATCTTAAATAATCTTTTAGTGCCTCTCTTTTAATTGCAACCGTGCTTCCCAAATCTCCGGGCGCTGGAGTTATGTTTTTGAAAGTATTATCCATTGCGGCCTGTCTTACAGTTCCCTCTAAGTCTTTAAAAGTAGGCTGCATAGCTTGATGCAAAGTCAATACACTTGGGGGAGTTCTTAAAAGCCCTGCCCCAGTTTTTAAAACGGTATTTTCATTTGCAGCATTATCAAATGCTTTTAAAATTGCGTCACCCATTCTTCTGGTATCTTGCGCTCTTTCTACTTCCTTATATACCGCCTCTTGATGTTCTTTGGGCACTCTATAAGGAACTAAAACGGCTGGGTCGGTTTGTTCCATTGGTTGACCCGACATTAAAGATTGTTGAATTTGTTTTTGCATCTTGGTGTTTGCTAATGCGGCTCTGGTTTGTTCTAAAGCTAGTAGATTTTGAGCTTTTAAAACTTGTAAATTTTGCTGCGCCATAGGTCCTAAACCAGATTTGCCCATCATTTCGTTAAATTGTTGATCTGCAATCTGTCTTAAATTAACCCCGGTTTGCAAAGCCGCTTGAGCCTCGTCTCCAAGTCTTGCCATGTGCATTTTATAAAGATTGAATTTTTTAGTTTCTTCATGTCTTTGAGCTTCAATTTCTCTATTAATTTGATCATTAAACATGGTAACGGCTGGGTTTTCTTTTAGTCCCAAAACCCCTTGAGCACCGCCGCCAATTACAAAACCCAAAACCCTGGCCAATCCACCAAGAAATCCTTGTCCGCTTAGCATTTTAGGCACAGTTTGGGGAGCTTTTGACATTTCAGTTTGAAATCTGTCATCGGCTTCCTTCATTCTATTTTGTATTCCTTGAAACAAATTACTTGCGGCCAAAAGTTTATCACTTGCTTTAGTTGTGGGGCTTGCCATCACCTCTTGTGGGGTCATTGCTTTTTTGGGGGCAGCAACAGAAACTTGAGGTTGCTCTGCTGGCATTGCTTGTTCAGTAGGTTGTCTTTGGGGCTCTTCTTGTGGTAAAGGCTCTAGTCCTTCGGTGGGATCTACTGGAGGAGCCAAAGCAGCCTTAGCCTCTTTTGAAGGCATTTGGGTTTCTTCCATTACAGGTTGCGCAACCATTCCAATGTCAGAAGCAAGCTGTCTATCACCTTCGGGCTCTTGAGTTCCTTCGGCTTGATACAAGGGTAATTTTTGTAATGCTTTTAAATGCTTTTTGCTTAAGCCGGATTTAGCTATTCGCAATTCATGACCGTTGTCATGCTTTAATAAAGCCTTATTTTCATCCTCGGAAATTTTTTTAAAACCTTTATATAAGCCTTCCATGTTTATTTCCTTTTCATTGCCTGTCTTGCAAGAACAGCGTCTACAAACTTTCTAGCCTGTTCGCTTGGATTTTTGGATTGCATTACGCTGCGAGGTATTACTATTCCACCCTCTTCAAGTCTTGCATGAACGGTATCATTTTTTAAAGAGTCGCCATCAACCTTAGCTCTGCCGGGAATTATTTTGCCAGCCTTATCGACCGGCTTTTTTCCTTTGGCTACTTCTTCAACTTCACGAGGTGGTAAATACTTTTCTCCGGGAGATAGCATTGCGGGTACTTCTCCGCCGTGCGCTAACGGTAAAGCTTTTAAGCCTTTTCCAATGGCTTGACCTAATTCTTCGCCGCCTTGAAAAGCCGGAGATTCCTGCTCTTTGGAAAAGCCGCCTGACAATCCCTTTTTTATGGCTTCCCAATAATGATGCGAATTATCATCTTCCACTTTCGGAACCATTCCGCCATCGGCTAAAAACGGAAGTTGAGACAATCCTGACATTACTCCGCCGGTTAATTGTTGTTGAAACTTCTGATTACCGGCAGCAATTTGAGCATTAACTTCATTTTGTCGAGCCAAAGCGTTTTGAATATTGGTTTGAGCGCCCTGAACCCCGCCTATTCCTAATTGCTGTGCGCCCTGAATCTGTCCAAGTTGTTGGCCGGTCAATCCGGCTAATTGAGCTTGATTTGCTAATTGTTCCTGTGCCCTTAAGGTTGCAGCTTGTCCGGCGGCTTGCTGTTGAACTCCAGCTCCAGCCAGTGCAGCTTGTCTTCCCACAAGGCCCGCATTTGCACTTGCTCCTCTTTTTGAGGCCATTAAAGCGGCTGTATTAGCAACATTTTGACCAGTAGCCTGAGCTAATTGATTTTGAGCAACGCTAGGACCCATTCCTTGAGCTTGTTGTCCTAATTGGGTTAGCAAATTTTGCTGAGCCGCAATAGCTTGAGGAGATTGTGCTTGTAGGGCTTGTGTAAAAGCTTGCTGTTGAGCAAGTCTTTGTTGTTGCTGTTCATAAAGTTGTTGTGCCTGTTCTGGGCTAGCAGCTCTTTCGGCTTGAAACCCAGCACCTTGAGATCCTGAAAATAATCCACCAATAAAACTCATTTTATCTCCTTCAAGATTACTTTTTCTTTTGAAACTAAAAACCCATGTCTTTCAGCTCTATGAATAATAGAATCATCTTTTGTAGTAGCAAAAATCTTTTTAAATCCTAGGCTTTTCGCAATATCTAAAAGATGCTTTGTTATTAGATCTAAGGCTTCATGTCTTATCGGGCTTTCAAAACTTTGATTTGTAGCCATAGAGTCAATAAAACAAACATCGCCTTCCATTAATCTTAAACCCGCAATTGCTACTATTTCATCTTTATAAACAACGCAAAAAGTATGACCGGGTAGTTCTGATGCAGTAACGGTAAAAGGCATAAATTTATTTACCGCATCAATTTCTGTTTTTTTATTTAGTAATCTAACATTCATATTATCCCGCCGTGTTAAATTGACTGATTGGAGTGTAGCCTTTCTTAATGCCTACAATAATGTTCATTCCGGACAAAGTAAGCCCAGCCCCTGCGGTAACACCATAGGATGGATCGTAAACTTCGGATACGGTAAATTGCAATGATTCACATTTTTGCTTCTGTAGCATGATGCGCCATTTTTCTACTTGAGAAGGCCCGCCCCAAACAAAGCTTGAGCCGTAAACCGGGTCAGAGCCAAAGACCGCTGAATAATTGTCGGGAGTAATTAAAGTTGTTTGAGTGTCGCTGGGGTTAAAATCATAAGCTACTTGCACGTTTAATTTGTGCGGGCTTTGATATTTGCCAAGAAGGAAAAAGAAATAGGCTCTTTGATAACCCTGTAATCCAGAAAGCGCATACCAATTGGTTGTAAATTTCATTAATACAGGATTTGTAATATCTAAATAGCTTCCTATTTTTTCCTGACATACTCGGCCATACTGATCAATATAGGTATGTAAATCCTGATAAACAGTTGTATGTAAATTATTTATTCCCGTAAAAGTTCCCCATTGACCGTAAAAATAATCGTACATAAGCGTTATTCCGCTATCCATTACAAATCTAACTTGATTTGTGCCCGGAATAACTTGAGCCGATAGAACTAAAGAGTTTTTAGTGTATTCTTCAACTGGAGCGCCAATGTAAGAAGTTGATAAATCTCTTCCTAATAACCAAATCCCTTTATTTCCTTGAGATACAACGCCCTGAGGAATGATTGCCAAAGAGTTTGGGTTAATGCTACCGATAGTGCCAGTAATATAAACAGGCTCAGAATATTGAGAGTTTGCACCCGTATCATCAGGCCCATTTCCGTTTATGTAATAAATCGCATCCTTTTTAAATATAACTAGCTTATCATCCATTACAAAAAGCGCAGTGATAGGGCCCGTAGAGCCTTGCAAGCTTTGAGTGGGAGATACGTAAAAAGTTAAAAGGTCTGACATTTCAACAGGAGTGCTTTCAATAACCTGCTTTGAGTACCAAAGAAGATTGCCGTTTTCAGAATCAGCAAGCCACAGTCTATTATCAAAAACAGTTAAAGCATTGCACGAGGGAGTTGCAATGTTTTCAATAACTCCGCCGGTGGTATAAAGAATGGTATTTCCAGCAATTTGTAAATCAGAGGAGCTATCAGTAATAGTTAAATAATCAACTGTTGGATCGTTTATCGTCGGAGAAGTTACAGAGCTTACTTGATAATAAATTGGAAATGCTGCGCTATACCTGTAAACAACAATATTTACATTAGCTTTATAAGAAAGCCTTAAAGTCGGGACGTTAATATTTAGCTTAGATATTTGACTTGCCGTAATTGTGCTTCCTACTGCATTTCCTGTTGAGTTTACACTTACTTTTATAGCCGTAGAGCTTGTAATTTCTGTAATGTATGCCCCCGCTGGTATGGTTGTGCCATTAGCAACAACCTGCCCTACTTGTAAATTTGAAGTGCTAGCAATGTTATCAATTACTTTTGTACCTGTGTGAGTGTCTCCCACAAAAATACTAGCCGCTTTAATTTCATAGCTCGTGGGTACGCTTGGCGAACTTCTAAATAAATTTCCCTGATTATCTGTCCATTCGTAACAAATTCTATAGTAATAAGTTCCCGATCCCATACTTCCTACTGAATTTGTGACTGGAGAAATATAAATGGAGTCGGGATATATAAAAAATCCATTTTCCGTAACTTGAAAACCGTCATATCCCCATAAAAATCCCGCAGCTAAATTTAAGTTTTTACCTATTTCTGCGGTTTGAGTATGGTCTTTATAAAGCTCTAAATTAGCCAAATTAATACCAGCCTGACTGTAACTTGCGGGAGTAGAAACGGTTTCACTTTGCTGAGCTAATGGTCTAGTTACATATCTATTTAAATATCCAAATTGAACAATGCTACTTGCCAAAACTGCGCTTCCGCTAACTGTGGCTGTTCTTGTAAGGGTAATTTGAGAAATAGAATCAATACTTTTTATGTAAGTATTATTAAGCGGAAAAGATGAACTAATTATTTTTTGCCCAACAATTAAATTTGAGGTGTCAATAATACCATTAACTACGTTGCTTCCGCTTATTGTTGTCCCTGTAAATTGCTGTACGGTTGCAGAAGGTAAACCATTTAGTAAATATCCATTGCCGTTTGAGTATGCAAATTGAGAAACAATGGCACCGGCTCTTAGTCCGTTTCCCTGAATTATAAAATAGCAGCCTTGATATGTGTTTACTGGAGTTGATGTACTTCCATTGCCTACAGAATAAGCGACTGCAAAATACATTGAGCCGCCAATAATAAAAGATTTTGAAGCAAGCCCAGCACCTTTCACGGTTGCGGCCGTGGGAGCGGGCCCAATAACTCCTGAAGTAGAGCAAGTTACAATATAAATTTGATTATTAGGAACTGTGGCAGTTGTTGCTGGAAAATAAGTATATGAACCTTGCCACTCGTAAGTAATGTAAATTGTCGAAGATATTACTGACAAAGTAATATTAGAAATTACTAACAACGGTGATGCGGCCCCTACAAAAGAAGTAGGGCTAAATGTACTAGCAGCGTTTCCGCTTACTCCCGAGACTCCAACAACATACCCAGCCCCAGTAGTAGTAGACCAATAAGCAAAATATGCATTTGTTCCATCGGTTCCAGCTCCTACACAAGTGGCTTGATGTGCGGCATCTATTTGAGTTGCTACCGGCACAGTCAAATCAGAATTAATTAAATTACAATAAAAACCAGACCCGGCTACGTTATAGCCAACAATAATTTGATTGTTTACAGTTACGGCGTCCCAGTTAATTCCTACCGTTCCTCCGGGATTTGGAGAATACGAGGAAGCTACAGTCTGAGGGGCTTGGGCTATTAAAGTAGTGCACCCAATAGAAATAAATTGAAGAGAAGTCGTGCCCGAAGTTACGGGATAAATGATTACAAAATTATTATTTAAAACAAAAACCCTTGGCGGGCCGCTAACCGTTCCTGCAATTACGGGCAAGGTGGAAGGCTCTACAATGTTTTGACCTGTAGCCTCGTCAAGTATTGTGAACCAATATTTTGTGTTTGGATCAGTTGTGTCTCTAGTATAAGCAACGCACACAAGATGATTTGGAGATGTAGCAGAATCACATTGCAAGTGATTAAAGCCATTGTTTATTACGGGCAATTTTGTAAATCCAGCAGGATAAAATATTCCTTTATCAACAAACTGATCTAAAGCATTGTTATAGGCATATAGATTATTGCCAATAGCGGTCAATTCACCATTAAAAGTATCAATTGTGTTAATAGACAAATCTGAAAATGTTCCTATTAAGTCAAAGCCGTATCTTTTTTGTAAAAGACCTTGCTTGGTAAAAATAGAATTTTCCAGACTCAAGAAATTACCAATAGGCACTTGCCAAGGATCGGTTTTGGTGTCCAATCCTTTTTGAAAGTTAACCGCAACTTGTTGTTTTGTAAGTGCCATTAGTATTTGATAATGTAATTTACGACCAACGAAGGCTGAATAATGTTTGTTGGCGTATCAGTAGCCCCTGAAATTGTATGAGTGTGAGATCCAGCAGTGCTTAACCAGTTAGCCTGACTTCCAGAGGAATAAGTTGGCGTGTTCGAAACATTTAAAAAAGTATTTGCAATCGCAATAGTTTGTTTTACATTTTGTTGAGGCAAAACAACCCAATCAGTTAACACGTTATGATAATGGCTTCCAGCACTTACTGTAGTCGCTGTGCTTGGCAAGTTTGCTGTCGTAAGGGTTATCGTTTCAGCTCCACCGCTATTACCTACTGAATTACCAAGAGTGGCGCTTCCAGTTCCCCCAGCTCCTACAGGCGCCCTTCTTCTAAAGTCGGGTAATCTAAAGTTGCCAGCACCCTCGCCACCGGTATTAAAAGAGCTTCCCACTGCAGCGTAAAGATTTGCATAAGTAGTTTGAGACACCACAGAGCCATCGCAAAACAACCATCCGGCAGGAGCTGATGTTGCTCCAGTCATTAAAATAATACCGGCAGGCAAAATAAAATTAGCATCTAAAAAGCTTAATGCCCCGGTATTGCTTGCTTGAACAAAAGAAGTATTTGCTGGCAATGCGCTCGGCAAAGTTAAAGTATAATCTGCCGGCAATGGATTTGGAGGGGTAATCGTTACGGCATTGCTGCTCGCTGTAGTATTTCTTGTTTTTAAAGGTCCAATATCAAGAGTTGCGCCTGTATTAGTCGCAGATTGAAATCTAAAAGTTCCAGACCCAGAAATATAAGCAGCGCTTGCAGTACCTGATGGAAGGCCAGAAAAACCAACGGCTCCAGATACAGCGACGGCATTACCAGAGGTAATTTGTACGTTATAAGCTCCAGTACCATCGGTCCAATACAAGTTATTGCCAAGCATGTATAATGAAGAAGAACCGGGAGATACCGCTTGATTCAAGAGCTGAATGGATTTGAGATTGGTAACGGTTAGGGAATTCATGTTGAAATTCTGATTTACGTTTAATCCGTTAAGTGGCACTAAAGCGCCTTGCCCGGGCGTGTGGTTATGGCCATCAATCTGATTAAAGCAACTTACCTCGTCTTGTGCGTACTGTGGGCCTCCAGTTTGAGAAGGAACTGGAATGGGCAAATTCATATTAGGTGATGACATTTAAAATACTCCTAAAGAAATTGTCGCTACTGCGCTTGAGTTTAAGGTTAAAGTTAAGTCATTAAGTGGGGCTGATCTATAAATCGTTGTTGCTGCATTTACATCTAACAAAAACCATCCCCTTAATTTTCTACCAAGCCTGTGATTAATTACATTGTCTCCCACTTTTAAACTTACATTTTCTAAAATAGATACAGAATTAAGCGGGTTTTTCAAAATGGGGTCTATTAAAGACTTCCATCTTGTAGTCTGCATGTCCGGCTGTAATTTTATAGGTAACTGGGCCATTTACCAACCTGTTCCAAAGGGACCTTGCCAGCCTCCCCCTCCATCTGGTCCGAATCCACTTGCCATTCTACCATCGCTTACAGTATCAGGCTGCCCCTCATCTCTATTCGGTGCGGACTCTTCTATTCTTTGTTTTAAATATAAGATTTCAGCATCTAGTTTAGAAGTATCAGATTCTTCTTTGTCTAGTGCATATTTAGCAGCCCTAGCAATAACGTAATTAGTCCAACCGTTATAGCCATCAGTTACATCAGTGTCTTTTAAGAGCTGCGCTCTGCGAGGTACGTACCATATTCGGATCGGTTGATTAGATGACGGTTGAGGAATGAAACGAATAGTATTTCCGACGATTCTGTACTGTAAACCAAAGACACCATAAATCGTGCTCGCAGTGTTGGGGAAAACATATCGGTTTCTATCAATAAAATTGTATTTTTGAACTGTGACGAAACCGTTCGGCGCATTATTTAACCCCAAATCTATACCAGCAAGTTTATAAAGTGGTGGAGGAACTATATTATTGCCTTGAGCATCTTGAAACGTGCTTACTCCATCGGGAAGGGGATAGCTTAAGGAAGTTCCGTTGGTGGTAAAGTAAACAGGATCGCCAACCTGATAATCTTCATAAACTGTAGTGATTAAATCATAAAGCTCATCGGCGGCTAAATTAATAAAGCTATTCCATTCAGGCAAAGTCACAAAATTAGAATTAATTCTGTCAGCTTTTTGCTGAGATAAAAGTCTTAATTGAGAAAGACTCATATATCCAGCAACCACAGGAATGATTGAAGCTGGGGTTGTGGCAGTATAACCGCTAGTACCCGCTCCACTTACGGAAGCAACTTGATACCAATACTCGGTGTTTAATGTGACCGTTGTGTCTAAATGCTGATTTGCAGTGGGGGTTGCTATTGTAGTGAAATTAACGCCGTCAGTTGAACGCTGCACGTCGTAGGAAGTTGCACCAGGAACAATGTTCCAGGAAATAAGAACTTGTTTATTCCCTTGTTGTAAATAACAAGACTGAGCATTTGGTGGATAAGGTATCGGCATAGTACCGCCTTAAAAATTTAGGGAGCCGCCCCTCGTTACAAGAGCAGCCCCCCGGAAGTTTTACTGCCCTTGTACTGTTACAGAGCTATTCGATAGGTAGAAACCTAAAGAAATAACGCATCCGTCAGCGGGAGCTACTCTGGCATTAGAGCCATCTAAACATTGAACCACTAAAACTGCTCCGCCGTTTACTTGGCTATTTGCAAGAGACAAAGAAAGGTTTGGATCGCCGCAAGTTTCAATTGTAGCAACTCCGCTTCCTACAGGTCTTTGGACGGCAGCACTTCCGCCGATTACAGCTGATGTGCTAGCTACAAAGCAAACTCCGACAGCTGGAGTGACACCTACTGGAAGTCCTACAGCTTGCCATTGTGCAAGCGTAGCAGTTCCTAAAACTGTGATAACAGAAGCTCTGCCAGCGGTTGTAGAAGTTTGATTGGAACCATCTGTTTTAGAAACTACAGCGTTCATTCCAAGAAGCGCTCTGCTGTAATTGTCTTGTAATTGAACCAAAATTACGCCGGTTTCAGGATTTGGATTTCCTGCGGCTGGAGTTGCAGAAGTTTTCATGTAAACAGATTTAACTGCGCCGCCTTTTAAGCTTCTAATTCCCAATCCATTTCCGTTTGTAGAATCGACGACAAAGTTACAGGTTAGTAGTACGGGATAAGCTTCCATTTGGTAAAGCTTATTAGACATCCAATTGCGATTAGCCATGGTGTTATGTCCTTGTCTGCTTTTATTTTTCCCTAGCAACGAGGCAAGCAGAACCTCGGCGAGCGGTATTCCAAAGACATCTTTGGCTTACAAACTTGTTTAATTAAGCCAAAATAAAAACCCCTCTCGGAGCAGTATCCAAGAGGGGCGACTTGAAGTTCTTGTGCGTTGCACTTCGTTTCCCTTACACTAATTAAATCATAAGTTTAAAACCCTTAAAATTCAAATCCAAAAAAGAAAAACGCCCCTTAATGACGTTTTAAGTCAAAAAGAGGCGTCTCTTTCCCTACCCTATTGAATGCTTAAACCCCTTTAAGCACTCAGGGAAACTCTCATGTTAAAGCCGGGAGCATTACAAGTGTAGTTGTAATAAGCACCGACACGAACCTCAAGAGCATCCGAATTACCGACTCGTAGACCTTCGAGGCCTTCTAGTCCGTAAGTTAGGATGTGAGGAGCTTTGCCTAAGCTTCGCAATTTCCAAGAATCCATACTTAGGCACAGACCCACTTGGGGTAATGCGGAACGGTCAGCGAAGACCGTTACATAGCCATAAGCAGAGTGGAATCTGATGCCTTCAAAGGCAATGTCAGCTTCTTCGTGCTTAATGTCGACGTATTGTACTTTGGCTCCTAAAGCATTTTCCAATGCTGTGTAGCTTTGGAAGCTTAGGATCATTGTATCTGGATCAGCGCCCTCTCGGTTTGCAAATCCAAGAGCGTTAGTTACACCCTCTTCGATACTGTATGCAGAAGCATCATATCGTAGACCTGCCAGACGAGTAGGATCAACCGAACGATTTACTCCCCAGAAAGAATCTGTGGAAGCAGGATCAGTCGCTGGCAACCAAGCTGAGAAGCCAGAAGCTGCGAGGTAAGATCCAGTTTGTCCGAGAGGTCCCGAACCCGAACCACCGGTTGTAGGAATATCCCCTTGCACTGTGATGTAATTTCCGTTGGCCCAGTTTGTTTGAGGAGCACCGGATACCACAGTGAATTTGATAACCCCAGTTGCACGGTTTACTGAATTGACTAAAGCCAAGTCAGTTCCGGCATTGATTGGAGCGCCACCATCAGTCGCAGAAGCTTGGATGGTCATATTGACCTCGAAGTTCACGACGTTTTGTGGATTTTGTAGAGTAAATTGGTATACGCCACCGCCTAAGCTGGTAATAGCTGTTCCAATAACGCCACGAGTAGCAGTTCCCGAACCAAACAACTCAAATGCCATGTTGTTTGATAAGTTTTTGATACCGCCGTCCATTTGGCGCTTCATCTCATCAACAAAGGCTCCAGCGTTTGTTTTGGTTTGTTCGATTAGCAAGTTGGTAATAGTTACCAATTGGTAATCTTGAATCACATACACAAAGAAGCTTTGGTATTGATTCGGAGTTTGGTTACCTTGAGCGTTTGCAAAGGTATGCGAACGACCCATTGGATCGCCATA
>Ga0214923_10003416_pt1 | contig 19911 bp, 18 predicted proteins | sample LL1510_MetaG_FD_177993 | JGI IMG/M metagenome (GOLD analysis project Ga0214923, IMG submission 177993) | Freshwater microbial communities from Lake Lanier, Atlanta, Georgia, United States - LL-1510 | ecosystem: Environmental > Aquatic > Freshwater > Lake | place: USA: Georgia | collected...
GTGATTAGCACAGCACAGCCAGGGCAGGGGCGACTATCCTTGGCTAGCAGCTTCGCAGTTGCCACGTTATCGGGATTGCAGGTATGCTCGGTATCACGATTCTCACCCTTTAGCTCATGACACTCTTGGCAGGCCCATTTAGAACATAGACCACATTTCCACGCGGAACTCAAGAATCCACGGCACTCAGCATCTGGACACTTGCGAATGAAGGTTGATTCGGACTTGACCTTCTCACCGCGGCCATCACGGAGAAGACGGATTTGATAATATGCATCTGCTCTCAGAGTATAGACACGATTGATGTCCTTGTTTATCTCGGCCTGCTTCGCATAGAGATCTTTGAGATCCTTATCAAAGGGGGGAATGAGTTCTCGCTCCATTTTCTCGGCTGATCGGATCTGTTCGGCGCGATACTGAGTTGCGGGCATGAGGGCAATCTCGCGATCGAGAAGAACATTCTCACGATGTTTCTTGTAATCTCCCATTCGGTAGGTCATTGTAAGATTATCATCGACGAACTCACGCTCCCAGCCACGAGAGCAATGCATGCAATGGGGATCATTGGTGCTTGTAGTGAGGAAGGTCTGAATACACCTGCGACATGCAGATTTCTCACAGAAGCAGCACTTAATCTCAGTATTTGCTGCCTTATTGTATGGCTCCACGCAGATTGCGCACTGTGGTTTTACCTCGGGCTTTACCTCTGGTTCAGGCTTTTGCTCTTGCTTCGCCTTAGAGGTAGGCAGGGCAACAATTGTATTGACAGGGACTGTCTTCTTAATAACGCGTCTCTTAGGATTATCCATTTGTGATTTACCAGGCGTGGGCAAACGAATTCAAATTTTAGCTCGTATAATGAAAAAAAATCTATAATCTGAATTGCGACTCGGCTTATTATACTGCGGATATTAAATATGAAATCTCCTTAGAGATCTAGAATTAATTTATTAGCCTCTAGTATAATGTCTACTGTAGTAAGGCAGCTAAAGGAGCTTCCCGAGAAGTCATATGTTGCTGCAGCTGCATTTAATGCCGATGTGTATACCTACACGGTAACTCAGAGTCAAACTACCTTTCAGAAGACGGGTACTCTAGCTGCAAATGTCTCAGGTGCTACGGCAGTAACCTGTGCTGCTGGAACTATCTTACGTGAGAATGGCAAGAAGCTATACCCTGCAGCACATAATGGTGTCACCACACTGATGGTTGGTGTTTTCTGGAATACTTCAAAGACTGACACCACTACGTCCAACATGTTAAGTGGTTTCATTGACCCTAACTCCCCCAAGTTTGCCGTGTTCAGTGCTGATCGCCCTAACTATATGAATGTTCTACCGGTTGATCCTACGGGCGGCCTAGCTGACCAGGGCGCTCCGGTTGTAACCAATGGTATGGTATCTTCTAGAGTTGTTGCACTTGGTGTTCTTAGTTCAGCTGGAACATCTACACTTGATCTCAGCACTGGACGCATTTTCACACTCACCCTACCTGCTTCTGGAACTAATACGCTAGGTGTATCTCCATCTACACTTCTACCTGGTGTAGTTGTTAATCTAGTAATTACTGGAGGGGCAGGAACTTTAACCTTAGGAACCGTATTCAAGAAGTCTGCAGTATCACCTTTTACTGGTGCAGTCTTAACGCTTGCAAGTGGAACTATTTCTATGGCATTTGTTTCTGATGGAACCAACTTATGGGAGGTATCTAGAACTGCTGCACTAACTTAATAAACTGGCCATAATGCCTTACCATAATAATGCCAGGCAAACCAATACAAATGACGGGTTCCCATCTGAGAATTGCATTCTGGACAGATTGGCATGATGTTTTCAGAACACATCATACCACCCTTTGACTCAGCCAGAATATGACCTGCACTATAGGATTCTGCACTAATCACATTCATTGAGCATACGGGACACTGGGCCTTCTCTACAGAACCATATGCCTTGCGCCAAATTACACTCTTGAACCACTCAGGCACAGCTTCTTTTCTTAGCTTACTTCCTGCGCTAGTATCTAGAACCTTATATTTCTCAGCAAGCTTATTATTTGCAATCCGTGCAAGCTCCTTTAATTCGCAGAGTGATGTTGCGGGCTCAGATGCAGTGATAAGCTGCTCTTGTGGCACTTCTGTTACTTCTTGCAGTTCAGCTGTTTCCAAGTCGTCCATAGTAAATGCAACAACGGGAGTTGCACTAAATGTTGGCACAGGAGCAAGTTTAATTCCTATAATGTAGCCACCTTCTCTTGGAAATTTCTTTGCGGGAAGATGAGTATATAGAGTTTTATGGGTAATATTTAATCTCTGTATAATTTCTGATTCAAGCGTCCTTGCTTTTAGATCCGAATCATCGTAGCGCGAATCAAGTGTCCATTTCTTCTGAATAGCAGCCATTTGTATGTAAAAATACTGTTATAAACGCCATCAATTTTTACTGACTGGGCTTACCGTCGAGTCGCCGTCCTCTTCCACTAAAGGGAACAAAGACACCTGCTGGGGCTGCTGGGGCTACAGGTATTGGCGCAACAGGAAGAAATGATGAGGAGAATACTTCTGTTAGAGGCTCCGCTACAGGCTCCGCTACAGGACTAGGAGGTCTATCGATCGCCCTCTCAAGCTCTACGCGAAGTTCACCATCTGCCAGACATACTGAATCAGGCGTCAAACTCTCAACAACGAACTGGTGCATCTCAGGCAGAGATGGGTCTACAATTGCTGAAAGAATTCCCTTCTGAATCACACCCAGCTGATTCAGAGCCTCAGTGAGTCCCTCTAGAAACATGGGCCCCTCAACAGTTGCACCAGTCAATGGTCTAATTGTAATTGCCTGCCCCTTTGGTAAGGCCTCAAGAATTGGCTCCATGATTACCTCCTCACCCTCAGAAAGTGTAAGACGCTCAAGCACCCAGGGAGGCACAAAGACTACATCATCTCCAATATCATCTGTATAAGGTCCCTCAATTGCAATAGCAATAGTCTCACCTTGAACATTTGTCACGTAGACAAAGCAACGTGCCGAGTCATCAAGCTGTCTCACAGTGCTCTGATAGAACCTCGTAGAGCAGCGAACACCCCACCAGGGGCCGGTGCCTTCAGAGCTAAATGTATGTGGATAGACAATCGGCATTATGTGTAACTGCACATGCTGAGTGTTAGGCTTCAATTTTTTTAGTCAGGCAAATTAATGTTGTAAATTATTTCTTCTGGCTTCCATAGCTTCTTGCTTATCATCTATATTACATGCTGGGCAACCGTCAGGTTTTCTCACATCTGAAATATTTAGAACACGGTCTACTTGGGGGAGATGAAGACGAATATCACGCACAATAGTAAGACCGCGTAAAAATGCAACATTATTCATAAAATGTTCAATATGAGTTTCAATTGGAAAAATTTCTTCAACAAACGCTTGTGCAGCCTTGCGTGTTATAATATAGCAATGTGCACCGATGAAATGAAGAATACGCTTGAACGGACTTAGATCTGTACTAGTATCAACTGGAGTATGACTCCATCCTAGAATCCATAAATCCCATATAGGAGGTAAATCCTTAGCACAATCCTTAACCATCATTGCAAAGGTTGCAGGTAACTGTGCATCATCTTCCATTATTAAGGCATATTTTGCTCCGGATTTCAAAAATGCCTGCCAGGCTTTTAAATGCGATAAGGATGAACCAATTGCACCACGACTGTGAATTTCATAATGCGAGCGTCTATATTCTGTAATAACTTGAACCCGGGTATTCATTCCAATACGCTTGTCTTTTTTAATATCAACTGAGAGTCCGTGCACTGCTGAAATTCGTTCAACTGGGGGCATTGCTGTAAGAGCAAATTGCCGTTCAAACATTCTTTTGCGATCGGGCCTATTATCTAAATTTATATAATAAAGCCTGGTATCCGTGAGATCTTTCATCTCTCTAATCTAAGACAGAATTAGTGGGTATGTTCTCCAAAAGAAAAAAAACACCGGAAATGTCTCTCTTTGATATTTTTCAAAGCCTGGAGATTGAACAATATAAAAAAACAGTCTTACAAGAGAGATATTTAGAAGTATTGCATAATTTTCATCGGAGATCTATTACGCTTGCATATATGTTTTACATAACCCGCATTATAATGACCGTTGGAAGTATATTAGTTCCAGCATTTCTTTCCATACAGGGCAGCACATTTCAATTGCAGATTTATTGGGCAACATGGGTCTTATCATTATCCGTTACTATTTCTAATGGCTTTATGACATTGTTTAAGATAGATAAGAAGTATTTTTTTATTAATACTACACTGGAACTTTTACACTCTGAAGGCTGGCAGTATGTTGGTCTGAGTGGGCGATATGCTGGAAAAGATGGTGTCGCCCCAACACATGAGAATCAGTTTCTGGTTTTTTTTCACATGGCGGAAAAAATAAAGATGAGGCAAGTTGAAGAGGAGTATTGGAAATTTACTGACACATCAGGTGTAGGAAATGCAACAAATGCAAAATCACCACTAATAACTCCGACGCCCGTTACACAGCAGGGGGCAATACGAGCATTGCCTGAAGAGCAGAAGGATGTAATAGAGCGCTGGGTAGGAGATATGAAATCAAATATGTTAGGATTACAGCCGAGAGTAAAGAATATAGCAGGCAAATTAGATGAGAGGACAACCTCTTCCGGAATTTCTAAATCTTCCAGTAATTCCGAAATGCCAGTGCGATCCAGCTTGCAATCGGACTCCATTGCCAAAGAACCCCTGGTGCGAATATCACAAGCCACAAATACAAGTGAATCCGACGCAGAATCTGAAGGTAACTCCTCAATTTCAACAGAAATACCTGAAAACACGATCATTAAGATCGTGCATGAAGAGTCCGATGTCTGGAGCGGAGCCAATACGCGATCTTAATGCATGGAATAAGAATAAAAGTCTAAAAGAAACTCATAATTGTTTTACTTATTCTATGAATGTCGTTGATGCCAAGCTTATAAAAAAGTGCAATGAGACGACTGATTGCAATGTGGGATTCCATCAGCCCGGTTATGCATCTGGATATGGTCATTTTCCAGAGAAGCACAGAAAGGGTTGCATCGATATGGTTTCTCGTATGTGGGGGGATAACCCTGAAGTTCGGGCAATAAAGTTTCATCAGCGTTGTGCTGAAGGCACGAGTAAGATTGCTTTAATTGTAGATCCTAAGCGTGACTATCACTTTCTAAGACAGGATAAGGTTGACAATCAAGAGGAGAATGGAACCTGGTCTCATAAACCTGGTTCAATGGATGTTACGACGAAGGATGCCTCTGGTCGGCCTATACTAAGACCAGACAGAGCCCTATTTATCTATAAAGATCATAAGGAACCATTAGAATATACGAAATTCTGTGGGTATTATTGTGTTCCTCGTGGAAAACCCCTATATCTAATGTCAAATACACGCCTTGAAGGTGGGGCTAAACCTGTGGCTAAACCTGGGGCCTCTGACTTTTCTTTTCCAAGACCCAGTCGCTACCTGCAGACCCGGAGGAAATCAAGGGGTGGGAACCGTCAGTAAGAAGATCAAGTGCTTCTGCTGCATCCAGACGATCAATTGGATTTGCACGTGTCAGGCCTATTAATACTTGCTTAATTTTTGAACTCTTTGCTAACCATTTACTCGATATTGAAAATCCTGGGATTGCCATTTGAATTTCTAGAACTTGCAGAAGAACTGCACCAATTGACCAAGCATCAAATCCCGGCCAATAGACTTTCCAACAGCTTAGCCAAGCATGCTGTTGAAAACTCCTTGAATTCTTAGTCCATTCATAAAGTTCACGAGACCAGTGAATCGGGTTTACTTCGCAAAGTGCTGCTAGACGTTGAACTGCAGGTTTTTCTTTTTCCATTCCGCGAATGAGTTCGTGTAGCGGAGCATTTGCATGGGTCCCTAGCATCAGAGTTACTTCTGGAGTTTCAGTATCGTGATCGAAGGTATATACTCTCCAGCGGGCCTTAAGGTCATCAATCTTTAAAGTATCTGGTTGAAAGGTAAAGCCAAAATCTATGAGTTTCGGCTTATTCTGTTTATCAAAAAGGAAATTCTGTCCCCAAATATCAAAATGACAAAGGTTATTTGTCACTAGGAATGCTCCGCATGCAATGATTTCTTCGCAAAATCTGAAATAATCAAAGACATAGGGATCCAGATTAACTCTACTCAGAGGATATCCACCCCAGGGCATAAGAAGTTGAATTGAATCCTGGAGTTTATTTGTTTCTAGGTAATCGCATTTATCAATATCTTTATCATCCTGTCTGGACTTTGCACGAGGTACGCAATTATCTAATTCTGAAATAATAGTGTAATCAGAAGAATTTGGAATATTATGTAATATTTTGGCAACTGCAAGTTCATTTTGAGCATCATATTTTGAAGTTATTTTTCCAACAAGGCTATAGTCGTTAGCATGGCTAATATCCTTACCCTTCTTTTTTCTACATTTTAAGATCGGCTGGTAAATACATCCGTATGTCCCCTTACCAAGAATCCGGCCACCCCACATATCTACTTCAGGTAAAGTTTTGTAGCAATAGAAAATACCTTAGATTAGGAGATGTCATGGGAGTTATTAATGTTCAGTATAGTAATATTACTTTTTATACTGTTATCCCTCGATATTTATAACCCTTTTGCATATTTTAAAGAGAGCTTTACGACAGGTCCCGGTGATAATCAATTCTTGCTTACATACTTTCCTCGTCGGGGTGATATTTCATTTGGATCAGATGATTCCAGATATATTCAGGAAAACCGTCATGTTATGGGTTATGCAGATGTTCAGAGATTGGGTGCGAAATATGATTTCTGTAGAATGCTAGTTCCCAAGGGCTCTAATGATGAATCTCAGATGTTCTTTGCATGTGCTCTAGCAGGAACCGAAAATCTAGAATCCACCGCATTCAGAACTGCATCAGTGGAAAATGGATTTCGGACAAGTCGTGATGATTATATGCGCGATGTAGATAAAGATGGTAAGTCAGATTATTGTGCGGTTGTAAAAATGCCAGGGGGGAGAGTTGAGGCCCAGTGTTATAGGGCTCTTTCTACGACCTTTGATTCAAGACAAATGATTGATTCGGAACCACCTGAAGACATTGCTGAAATTGTATATTTTTATGAGGGCATTATGTTCTGGTTTCGGTTCATTGATGATATGAAAGATTATGCAGAGAATTTGACAACCTATACCTCAGGAGATCTTCGGATTGATGAGGTATCTGTGAAGACACTGCCTTCCCAGATTATGGATAAAGAAACTAAGACAACTACGATGGATGATCGTATTCAAGTTACTGATGGCCTGCAATTTAATGGTATTAATCAATTCATTCGTCTAGGTGATTCTCCAGATATGAGTTTTGGCAAGAAGATTTCTTTGCCAACCCTTAAGGCAATATGTTTTTGGGTAAGATTTGATGAATTTACAAATAATGCTCATATCTTAGACTTCGGAAATGGTGCAGGGATTGACAATATATTTATTGGAATAGTGGGGCGTGGGGATCAAAGCCTGGATGATAGTTCTGAATTGAGGAAAACTGAAGATACCTGTGTAATTCCAGAACCCCCGTCAGGACCACAACCAGTTCCAGATATGAGTCCACAAGCTCTAATGCTTTCTACTGCAAATGTGGACGAGTATATTTATGATAAAGAGATATTCCCACGAAAGTTACCGCCAATTAAGCCATTCAGTAATGCGAAGGCGCAGGCCCATGGAAATCCTAAGACTGCTACGCTCATTTACGAGGTGTGGAATGGCAAACTACGTATGGAGCATGTAAATGTCTTAAAGGCATTTGAACTGCGCAAGTGGACGCATTGTTGCATAACAACTGCATCTGGAGATAGTGTTAGACCCGCACTACAGATATGGATTAATGGAATAAAGATGGCAGAGAAACAGGGAGCCCATCTTCCTCAGACATCGATAACAAGCAATAACTATTTTGGAAAAAACAATTGGATGTCAGATTCATCACAATTTGAGAATAAGCCTGAGCTTTTCCGAGGGGGGCTTTTCGATTTCCGTGGATATTCACAGCCAATGGCTCCAGGGAAACTAAAGAAAGCAATTGAATGGGGGAAAAAGAGATTAGGAATTTAATAATTTATAGTATAAAGATAGATGAGTAAAAATAGCCCGGGACAGATTGAAGCTGCAGGTAAGTTACATGTTGAAATAGAAGGTGAAGATTTAAATCCAATAGCGCAAAGTGAATCAGGTATACGTAATCCGGGCGAAGAAACACCCGATCCTAGCGCTGCTTCTCCTGCTCCTGACCCAGTAGTTGTTAATAATATTTCAGAACATCCAAAAACTGATAAATTAACTGCAATTCATATATTAGATGTAGTTTGTAATAATTTAAATAAATCATTTAATTCTACAGTAACTGCAGTAAAATCTAAAACAACCGTAGCTCAGCGTGTAGGTGAAGGCATTATAGAAACAGCCGCACAATTAGATACGGTAGCAAATATTTCAAAATATGCAGTTTCTGGATTATGTATTGTAGGGGTTGCTAGCGCAGCAGCTGCGTGGCCTGCATTAGTTGGAATAGCAGCGATATCTGTTATATTATCTCAAATATCAAATGTTATAAGATTAAACAGAGAATTAGAAGAGTTAATTCTTATAGTAAATAGTCAAATTCAACGTATTCATAATATTTATTGCGTTTTAGAAGAAATATCTAATGAACACCGATTTCCTATAAATACTGAAATGCTTAAAAAATATTTAATTATTATACTTTCAAATATTCTCTTAGTCTGTGGTAATGATTCGTATAAACAAATAACAGATAGTTTACAAATGAATCCTAATATAAAAGACCTTCAAGTCTCAGTAACACCATCAGTTGCACCAGGTCATTCACAATCAGTTGGATTAACATTTTTTAAATATTTATTAGGTAGGAAAAAGGCCGAAGCTGCCCATGCGGATTTAAATGCAACAACTATTGATTTTCAACGTGCAGTAAATTCAGAAACAAAGAATAAATGGTATAATAATATAATTGACAAAGCAAATAGAATAATTGATCCGAAGGAAGTAATACGTGGAATTTCAAGGGATTTATTATTACTTAATGTATATTTTTCTATACTGTTATCTGAATTTGATATATTATCTAGAGAATTTGCTGAAAAACAAAAGAGTGAATATTTAAGACAGATTGAACTTGCGCAAATGGAAACTTCATTAGAGAAAAAGGTTAGTGCATTATTATTAGTTTCTAAACTACAGAATGCAAAAAGTATATGGCCTACTGGAGAAACATATAAGAAATTTTATAATCAATTACCAAAAAGTAATATGACTGTCTTTATGATTGAAAAATCAACTGGGCAATCACTTCAAGAAATTATGACTGGTAAGCCAGAAGTAGTTCCATCAACAGATGGAATATCTTCACCAAAATTAGTATTTAAACCAGAATTAAAAGAAATGATGAAAAAACTTGGCACAACAAGAAGATCATTAAATTTAACTAGTTTAGATCCTACCGCCCAATCTCCTTCTACTCTTACACCAACACAGGCACCGCGAGGAGGGCCGCCTGTAACATTTGGTTTTAAAGGGGGTAGATTTACACAACGAAAATCAAGGGGTAAAATAAATACCAGGAGAATTTATAAATAGAAATAATTTCACTTTTTATTAAAAACAGAGGTTTTCTGAAATCTGATTCTCAGAAAACTGCTGCTACCGAATTAAAAACAGAGATTTTAGACTTTCTGAACCGCCGCTTTTCCTGCGTAATATTTTACAGGGTATTCTAGAGTTTTAAAGATAATAGAATTTGGATGCCACTGATGAAAATATCCGATTCCCTTTGATCTAATAATCTGTTCGCTTCTAAAATTACGTTGCATCAGATTATCTTCTTCTCCCCAGCTAATATTATGTTGCCATCCTTCAACGGAAAAATATGTTTCAGTTTTAATAAACATCATTCCATATCCAGTATCTCTCCAGAACCCCTTCAAATGATCAGGCTGTGTGAAACTAAAACAGACTGGAAAATAAACCTTATTTTGTTCTAAGACCAGTTTCGCCTGATCAAAAACATGGTGCCGTGTAAAATACATGTCTGCATCACAGAAAAACAGAGAATCGTGGCCTCTTTTTTTTGCGATTTCTGCTGCTAAATGTAGCCCTGAGCCGCGACTAAATTGACCCTCGTGTTTTTCTACGACAAACCGAATATGGCCATCGAGAATTTGGTGTGCTATCTGAGAAACATTTACATCGGTGCTTTCATAATCTACTATAATAATTGTCCAATTATCATGGCCTGTTTTAATCATTCGTAGACTCATTAGAAGTTTTGGTAAGAGATTCAGTGTAACCGTTGCATCCCGATTTAAGGTAGGTGGGAAATGTTCATCGCACGGTGTATCTTGAATTTTGGAGGCAATATGCTTATAGGTTTCGATCGGATCTTCTTGATATACAACAAGATTTGAGCGATTTTTCACAACTATACAAATAGCGAGGTCCATTATATCTTATTCTAATTCATTGTTCTTAGATATCCTTAGCAGCTTGAGTTTTTTGCCATGACCCTTCTACTGAACAATTACGTTTCCACCACTGGAAACCGGCTTCAGACATTTCGGCCCATTTAGCCTCGGTCATACCATAAGCGATCTTATCAATTGCATCGGCCTTATCCTTTACGCGAATCACATGGACACCGTTAATCAGAGGCTCTGCATAATTATCAATATCCACATCAGCTGTCACGATGGGCACTGTGCCCATGGCGAGAAGCTCAATCTCACGATTACACTTTGGCCCGAATCCGCGTAGGCATAGGCCATACTTTGCATTCTGGAGTGCTTCCAGATATTCCTTAGGATTCAGATCATATGATTCCTTCCCCTCCTTCATGGAGAATTTTGCACATGCAGACGACCACATCTGAATGTCCTCCTTGCTTCTATATTGAGCCTGCACATCATTCTCAATGCGACCAAAAAATACCATAGTATCCTCGCGGTCATCATACGATTTACGCGGAGTTGCAGACATTTCCTCAACCAGCCTGGGTTGACGAGGCCAGAAAATCCATGGTCTACAATTGCCCTTTTCAGAATAATCTGGATTGCCGACTAGACAGACCTTGTAATTTTGCTCTGCAGAAGGAGCTTTCTCTAACCAGGACCAGGTTGGTCTATCGTAAAGTAGAGTTCCACCTACTTCACCTAGCCAGCAGTGAGTGAGCGCAGGATCCTCTTTTCTTGCAACAAAGCCCTTCTCTTCCCAGAGATCAATCATTTCACGGAATGAATCACCCTTGTGTCCGAAGAATCCATGCTTCATTGATCTTGGCGGTGTTAAGATAGTTACTGGGGCAGTGAGGGCTTCCGTTTGAATAATTGTAGGAATAGTGTCTGTAACTTCCACGGAAATTTGGGGCTCTGGGCTCTCAGAGATCTTAGAAACCTCAGGTGTCTCAGGTGTTTCAATATACCATTTACCCACCTCTTTCTCTACAATCCTCTTGAATCCCTCTGCTGTTGAACGGGGATATTGGAGTAAGGTCCACTCTAGTCTAGAGGCAGCTGCCAAATGAACCAGAGAATCAGATGGCTCTCTCTCCTCCTGAAGCTCAAGCACCTTGCATCCCACAGGTGCAAGCCATAGCCAAGCCCACGATGGATACTTGATGTGTTTTACGGATGAAGATAGGATAACACGTGTAGCACCAGAGAGTGCCTGGGCCCACACGGTTGCACTGTCAGTGCACCAGATACACTTGACTATCTTGAATTTCTTGGAAAGACGCTCAACCAAGTCGCCATTCATGTGATATGTATCCTGCACAATTACAGTTGTATCACGAGCAGAATCAACCTCTGGAATCCACTTGCCATCCATAGCATCCCTCATAGCATCTACATCAGCTTTTACTGGCCTCGTTCCATGGCATGAACGTCCCACTACTGTCTTAGCGAATGCCTGGGTTTGCTCAGAATATTCTAGAAGACGACCTTGGGCCTTTTCCCATTTGAACAGGTGAATTGCAGCCAGAAGCCCGTTGGTCTTCTTACACCAGAACGATGCATTTGGTGTAGCCTTGTTCTGCTGAATAACCTTGGACAAATAGTGAAGTGTGAACAGCGCAGGTTCCTGGAGCCAGGCTGATTCTAGATGAAAGGCCATCATTGACTCCACGCCATACGATGCCATCAAGTGACTCAGCTTATTATCGGACCATGCAGCCTTCTGAATATCCGTTATGCCGACGCATATATCCGTATGTCTATAGACAAGGCCAGAAGGACTGACAAAGGCACCGCCTGTAATTTCAATTGGTCTATCCTGCCCAACTGGGGGTAAATATGTATTGAGACCCTCTGCTGCCCAGATGAACGCAGGATCACGGTTCATCTGAGAACAGAACATTGCAAGATGCTTTTGAGTTGTAGCTTTTAGAGGCCGGTCTAGAGGTTCATAGGGCGTAGGTTGACCGGCCCAGCCATCCCATGAGAGAACAGGGTGTAATTCATGGATTCCTGTGGGCTCAACAAACATGTAAACAGGGCGATCTACAATGTCTGTTTTCTCATATGTTCGAAACTCTGATTTATGAACATGAATTGTCTGAATATTCATAGCGGGATTCACAATCTTAAATTTATTTCGTAAGAATTCAACAAGAATAGCATTATCGCATCCCGCCTTACCAAAGGGAATATTAAATGCACTCAGATTCCATGTTCTTGATAAAACACTGTTGCTATGAATTAACCACGTATCTTGAGAATCGTTGCGTGGACCGAAGAGTTCAGGTGGCTTGGAGGCATCGCCCTCCTCCCAACGCAATAAGGCAACGAGGGTATCGGCTAAATTCACTGACCAGATTGATCTCCATGTCTGATTTAGATAAATATCTGCGTTGGCAAAGGCAACCAGAGAATTTGCACCAATCAGATTTTGTATTGTATCAATGCAGTGTGCATATGTTAAACGAGTTTTCAGAGGAATCTGTTTTATTTTTTTCTGAGGATCTGCAGGAATTGCGAGATTTGCTGATTCCACAAAAAGAATGATTTGATCAATAAAATCACATGCCAGATTCATTTCCAGGCACTTTTTTAACTCTTTTTCACGGGTCTTGTCTGTAGGTTTATAGAGTTGCTGGATTAAAACAAGAGATTCTGGAGGATCATGTGTTTCAAACACTGATAGTTTTAAATCAGAAAATGTGACTTTCTGAATTCTTGCATGACCAGGGGCTAGGCCAATTAATCGGTTATATCTGAAAATAATGGTTGCACACATAATTGCATCCTCAAGAGTTCCATCCCATGGCTGGCCGAGAAAAGGATACATGGATTCAAATTCCTCCAGGCAAATCACATTGCCAAGAGTAGAAACATCAAACCCCTGGGAATTTAGCTTCTTAATTGCTTTCAATGATACCAGAATGAAACGGATTTTTTTGGCATTCTCTGTTTTCAACCAGAGATTTGCTTCGGGTGATTCTTCAGTTAACAGGACAACGTCTGGATTCCATGAAAGGAAGTCAGGTTCAATAGAAGTTACTAGAATATCCCAGCGCTTCCAGCGCTTCTTGTCGCTGGAATACGGATCCTTCATATAAGTGAGGGTCTTAGAATCTTTCCAGATAGATGCATCAGAATTCATGATGCGAATTGGCTTACCATTTTTTGGATTCGTGGCAAGCATCTGTATAAAGATACATGCCAGGAGTTTAAACCATAGACCCCTAAGGCCCCTTATTCTTAAAACATATTACCATATGTCGTCCAGTGAAAGGTTGTTGCATTAGAATCTCCACGAGCCATGAAATTACTTGTCGTTACTCCTGAGAAACTTATCGGCACGAAGAATGTATTTGTTCCAGTTGCATATGTTAATTGAATAATATAATTTGAGTTTACGTATGGAGTATTCAGTGTAATTAGAGTTGAGGTAGATGATAAACTACCTGTGCCATATTGAATAAATGGTTGACGATTTCCTAAAACATTTAATGTAGAAGTATACAATATATTTGTAAAAAAATTAGCAGACGTATTTGTGGATAATGTGCTTGCAAAAGTTAGAGTAGTAACACTTGGCCCAAGGACTGTAGAGAAACTAGAAAATGCAGTATTTAATTGAGGCACTTGAACTGTTGGGCCAAGCACAGTTGAGAAACTAGAAAGTGCAGTATTTAATTGCGGCACAGTAACAGTTGGTCCCAGTGCGGTAGAGAAACTAGAAAGAGCAGTATATGTAAATGTAGAAAAGGGGGAATTAAATGAAGTGATTTTAGTAGCCATAGTAGAATTAACATTTGTCATATTCTTAATAAGGGATGATAGACTAGAAATTGCATCACTTGGAGAATAAAAAAAGAGTTGGTTTGTTGTGGCATTCGTTGAGACAGTAACGGTTCCACTGCCGCTTATACTAAATACATTATTGAATTGCCCAGTTGTTGTATTAAAAGAATTAATAGAACTTTGCCCTGAAACATTAATCTGACCAAACGATTTAGAATAGAGAGTAGCTGACAAACCACTATTGGGAATAAGTCCAATGTTTGAACCGTCAAGTATAGAAAATGCGGTATTACCAGGTGAAGAAGTGAAAGTTGAGGCGCTTGTAGTAAATCTATTAAATGCAAGGCCGGCATTAATAGAGCTTAAACTTGTCCATATTGTCCCTCCTAATCCATCAGTTGTTAGAATTGTATTAGGTGCAAGTATACTATTATTATCACCCTTTGCAAATATTCTTCTGACACTTAATATGTCTACGTCGAGAGTAGTCATTCTAATCTATAGTATAATATTAAAGGCGTAGTAAATGGCAATTCAGATTTCCTTTTCTACCTGTAGATGCCTGGCCAGGGAGGATTATTACAATTAGTTGCACATGGAAAGCAGGATGTATTCCTTACTGGAAATCCTCAAATGACCTGGTTTAAAATGGTATATAGACGTTACACAAATTTTGCAATTGAGAGTCAACCCATGTATTTTGATGGAACGCCTGATTTTGGCAAGCGTATAACATGTAAGGTGCCAAGTCGGGGTGATCTTCTAAGTCAAATTATCTTAGAAGTAAGTTTACCGGCACTTACTCTAACTACGGGAGACTCAATTTCTTATGTGAATTCAATTGGTCATGCACTTATTCAGGAAATTAGCATAGAAATTGGAGAGCAGCAGATTGACCGACAAACGGGTGAGTGGATGGAAATCTGGTCTACATATACGACTCCATATGATAAACAGACTGGATTTAATATGATGATTGGAAAAACGGATACAAATGTAGCCCCACAATTATTTGGACCTCAAAAATTATACATCCCATTGAGATTCTGGTTCTGCAGGAATCCTGGCCTTGCCTTGCCACTTATCGCCTTACAATATCATCCAATTAGAATTAATTTAACCTTAAGGCCTCTAAATCAATTATTTTATTCTTCTGGACTTTCTGGACCTCTATGTAATACCCTTGAAGTAAATCCAGCATCTATTACTGATTTAATGTTATGGGGTGATTATATTTATCTTGATACTGAAGAACGTAGACGTTTTGTTAGCTCAGCTCATGAGTATTTAATTGAACAAATTCAATATACATCTGCTTTAGCTATATCTTCCGGTTCTACCTCAGCAAGTTTACGTATAGAATTTAATCATCCTATAAGAGAATTATTCTGGTTTATTCAACGTTCTGATATGACACGCTTTCATGAGTATTTTAATTACAGCTCTCTGGGATTATACGAGCAAGGAATACGGCAGGATATTTTACAGGATACTGTCTTGCAGCTGGATGGTTTTGATAGATTTCAAGTGCGAGATGCTAAATATTTTAGCCTAGTTCAGCCATGGCAATATCATAGGGTAATACCCAAAAATTTTTATACATATTCTTACAGTTTTGCTCTAGATCCTGAATCTACTCAACCCTGTGGATCCTTAAATGCAAGTCGCATGGATTCTATTGTATTACAGGTTAATCTAGTTCCAGAAGTTGTAAGACAGACTACTGCAGTAGATTCAAGTGGAAACACTAGTACTCCATCAACATTCTATGCTAGGGTATATGGAGTAAATCATAATGTTTTACGAATTGCAGATGGATTTGGCGGTGTTCTTTTTACTATTTAATTGAATTATAAACATTAGAAGCTTAATGCTAGATATAGCAATTACACAGGGTAGATTTTGGAATGGATCACAATTGTCATATTGGATATATTTGATTCTTGTAATTTTTCCTTTTACTGGATTATTGGGTATAGATCACCTTGCTTTACGAAGTCCTATTACTGCTTTTCTAAAAACTTTAAGTATAATACCCCTATTTGGATTCTGGTATTTCTATGATATATCCCAAGTGTGTGGAGAACGAGATTTAATTGAGAAATATGGAATTGGAGTTCCATTCTACGGACCAATAGGACTCGGAGCAGGAATATTTACTAAAGACGGTGTTAAAGAATCACCAAAAAATGTTCCACGCCCGTGGTTATTTATAGCATATACTATTATTAGTGTATTACTATTCTTCATTCCTTTAAATAAATTTTTAATTGGAGATACAGCTGGTGGAATTTTTTATCTTTACTTTTTTTTAACTGGTATTGGAATTTTTCAAGGATTATATGATATATTTAATCTTGTATTTGATACAAAAACACTATTTGAAAAAGGAAATGCTAGGGTTCCCGGCGCATCATACTTTTTAGGTAAATATCATTACAGTGCTTCTTTAGGAAATACTCCTGGTAATGTTGTAAATAATAAATCATCTCCAGCAGGAAATATATTATCAAATATAACATCAACCGTAACATCAGCCGTAGGAAATGTAACATCAACCGTAGGAAATATAACATCAACCGTAGGAAATGTAAAATCGTCAGTAGAAAATATAATACCAACAGTAAAAAGTGCAATACCACCTGCAGTAGATGCAGCAAAAGAAGCAGGAACGAAAGTAGCAGGTGTAGTAAAAACAGTAGGATTAGGAGTATTAGGTACAGTAAAATCAGTAGGAACAGGAGTAGCAAAAGGGGCAGCAGGCGTCCTTGCAGAAGAAGCTCATGTGCCAGAGATAACTAGTTTAGAGAATGCAGGCGATGCGGCGGGAAGATTAGTAGGAACGAAAGCAGCAGAAGCACTAGCCGCACAAGTGCGCCTTGCATCTGAAGGATCAAGGGCCGCGGCGGGCGCTGCATCCGCATTAGGTGCAGTAACAAGATCTATAAAGGATCATCCAGAAGCATTTATAACTGGCTCTATCTCCCCTACCGTTCAAAAAGGTGGTGGTTTAGATTTATTAATACCATCAATACCCATTCTCTTATTTACCGTTAGTCTTGTAGCATTTAGTGGTTACGTATTTTATATTTATAAAAATACTCATAGAAAACCAGAAAAAACTGATGATCCCCCTAGAGAACCAAGAGCAGTTCGAGTCCCTTCTGAACGTAGGCAATAGGAACCCTCCGCAGGTGGTTGTATGGTTTACGGCATCATGGTGTGGAGCCTGCACACGGTTAAATCTTGAGGAAATTCAGGCATCAAACCGTAAAATTGTTTGGTATAAATGCGATATTGATCAGAATAAGTATACTCTTGGCTATTGTGGCCTCAAGCAAATTCCATCCTTTGTATTCATTAAAGATTCTAAGTTTCTTGGAAAATTTACAAGCTCTAATACAGCGGCCGTGATTGAAACATTAAATGATGCATTTAATTAGTAATGCCCTCAGTTGAGTATGATATATGCATAATAGGAGCCGGCATAGCCGGCCTGTATTGTGCAAGAGAACTAAAAAGAAAACACCCTCACGCAAGGATTTGTCTTTTAGAAAAATATAAGGGAATCGGTGGCCGCACTTATACATTTCACACCAAGGTGAATGGTCTAGATATTAGCTGGGAGGCAGGGGCAGGACGAATTCATAAGTCTCATCATCAAGTCTTGAATTTATTAAACGAGTATGGTATTGAGACAATTCCCATTGGTGATAAGATAGAATGGAGAACTATCAAGAGTCCTGGACATGCAGAACCAATTGATTTCCTACGTCTGTTTGAAAATTTAGGCATTTCACAACTTTCTGAAGAAGACCTGGAATCAATGACTGTAAAACAGATTCTTCAGAAAACCATGGGTGACAACAAAACACAAGATCTAATGAATCGCTATGAATATCGTTCAGAATTAGATACATTAAAGGCTTCAAATGCTTTGTATTCTCTTAACCATGAATTAGGAAACCATGGAGGATTCTGCGTTATAAAAGGGGGATTTTCTGTTTTAATCGGAAAAATGAAAGCAGATATTTCTGGAGTTAAACTTTTATTAGAACACGAAGTTACAGATATTCAGAAGTTGGAAACATATGAAATTTCAGTAAAATCAAGGGAAACTATCCGTGCAAAAAAGGTAATTGTTGCAATTCCACGAGATGCGCTAGCGGGCTTGCCGTGTTTTCGCGGATTGCCAATTTTAGAACAGGTTAAAATGAGACCTCTGGTTCGTATGTATGCTGTATTTCCTCTTGGACCAGATGGAAAAGCCTGGTTTGCAGGTTTAGAAAAATTCGTATGTGATTTGCCTATTCGGTATGTTATACCTATTGATCCGACAAAGGGAACCATTATGATTTCTTATACGGATGGCCCAGAAGCAGAGCAGTGGATTGCAAAAGCAAGGAAAAGTGAGGCCGCGGTTCAGAAAGAAGTTATGGCGCAAATCTGTTCTCTGTTTCCAGCACAGAAAATTCCCGATCCTCTGTTTTTTAAGATCCACCCTTGGTCAGATGGTTGCTCGTATTGGGCTCCAGTTGCGAATAAGCCTTATGATTTTAATCTGGCCTCGAAAGCTTCCGTAAAACCGTTGCCAGATATGCCCGAACTCTATATGTGCAATGAATCATGGGCATATGCACAGGCATGGGTAAAATGCTCTCTTGATCAGGCTCAGAAAGTCATTGATATAATAGAATAAAAATAAATTTTATATTCTATTAGTATAATGGCAAGAAATACAATATCTATGAAGTCTCTTATCAAGACTGGGTTTGGAATAAGTGTTGGATTTTCTCTTGCTCACATTCTCTTTATATTAGTTGGTATGGCATTTTTCATACCCGGTTTTATATTATTAAAGAAGAGTTCGTCAGATAAAAAGGAGATAAATAACTCACAAATTGGGGGTCTGGTACTTATGGTACTTGGCGTTGCTATAATGGGCGGATTAGGTTTTGGAACTTTATTAAATTCTGCAGGTGATATGTTTTCTGATTAAATTAATTAGTAGAAGTAGAATGAAGACGCGTAAACTATTTGCACCTTACAAATACTTTGCAGGTCTTTCACAGAGAAAGAAGACACAGAGAAAAAAAGAAATTAGGAAATTCGGTGCGAGATCATGGAAAAGCCCGAAGGCATATCTCGGATTTAAGACTAATAGAGGAATTAAGACACGAAAATCTAGTTACACGGCATCGTGGAACAGGAAATTTCCGAATGTAAAATCCTTAGAAGATCGTGCTAAGGCTACAGGTGTTCCATTGCGGTTTATACGCGAATCGTATAATCGTGGAATGGCAGCATGGAGAACTGGACATAGACCCGGTGCAACTGAACAGCAATGGGGTTATGCACGTGTTAGTTCATTCTTGTTATGTGGCAAAACATTTCATACGACAGATTCTGATTTGGCAAGGAAAGCCAAGGGAACTGCTTCTGCAAAGAAATGGTGGGCTTCACAGGGCTGCTAAGTTATGCTAGCGCAGAGCCATATTCGCCAGTTCATCAACCATGTGATTAAATTTCCAGGGGAATACACGCTGCGAATCTCCCCCCTTGT
>Ga0214923_10003417_pt1 | contig 19904 bp, 26 predicted proteins | sample LL1510_MetaG_FD_177993 | JGI IMG/M metagenome (GOLD analysis project Ga0214923, IMG submission 177993) | Freshwater microbial communities from Lake Lanier, Atlanta, Georgia, United States - LL-1510 | ecosystem: Environmental > Aquatic > Freshwater > Lake | place: USA: Georgia | collected...
AGTATTATCAAAAATACCACACTTGTCCTACTATGGATGTTCTTAAAGTAGAACTTAAAAAAATTGACAATGAGGTATTACAAGTATCAATTAAAGAACAATTACGTGAGGCCTACAAAGCATCAGATGAGGATCTTAAGTACGTAGAGGAAGAATTTTCTAACTTCTGTAAGAACCAACAACTTAAAAAAGCGTTGTTAACAAGCGTAGATTTTCTAAACGCGGGAGACTATGATTCCATCAGGACAATTGTTGATAACGCATTAAAAGCGGGTCAAGACAAAAATATTGGCCACGAGTACAACAAAGATACTGAATCACGTTACAGAGAAAATCACCGAGTAGTAGTACCTACACCGTTTGAACCGTTTAATGAATTATTACAAGGTGGCTTAGGTGATGGTGACTTTGGATTGATTTTTGGTAGTCCAGGTGGTGGTAAATCTTGGTCATTAGTTGCTTTAGGTGGTTATGCTGTTAAATTAGGTTATAATGTATTACACTACACACTTGAATTAGGAGCTGACTATGTAGGTAGACGTTATGATGCTTTCTTTACAGGAATACCTGTAGGTGATATTATGAAACATAAAAATAAGGTTGAAGAAGTTATTACTCAGTTAGAAGGTCAACTTATTATTAAAGAGTTTCCTACAGGAAAAGCAACGATTTCCACAATTGAATCGCATGTTAAAAAGTGTATTGATTTAGATTTCAAACCAGATCTAGTTATTATTGATTATGTGGATCTTCTTCGTTCAAAAAGAAGGAATGGTGAGCGTAAGGACGAGATAGATGATATTTATATTAGTACTAAAGGACTTGCTAGAGAATTGAAACTACCTATTTGGTCAGTATCTCAAGTAAACCGAGCTGGTGCAAAAGATGATATTATTGAAGGTGATAAAGCTGCCGGTTCCTATGATAAAATGATGGTTACCGATGTTGCTATATCCTTATCAAGAAAACGTCAAGACAAAGTAAATGGGACAGGAAGATTTCATATTATGAAAAATCGATACGGAATGGACGGCATGACCTATTCTGTCAAAGTAGATACGTCAACAGGACACTTTGATGTATCAACCCATATTGAAGAAGACGATGATCAAGTAGTATCACAACAACAAAGCACCAAATTTGGAAATATCGATTCTGTAGATAAAGCCCTTATTAAGCAAAAATTTTTCGAACTAACCAACTAAATTATTAAAAAAACAAATGTTAACCACAGAATCACAAATTTTGTCTGAAATTACTACCCACCTCAAATATGCGAAATTCGCACCTGAAAAAAACAGGAGAGAAACGTGGTACGAGCTAGTAACTCGAAACAAGGAAATGCACTTAAAAAAGTTTCCACATTTGGCTGAAGAAATTGAAGCCGCTTACAAGTATGTTTATGACAAAAAGGTACTACCATCAATGCGTTCAATGCAATTTGCTGGTAAACCTATTGAAATAAATAATGCTCGTATTTTTAACTGTTCTTACTTACCAATTGATGATTACAGAGCATTCTCTGAAATTATGTTCTTGTTACTATCAGGTTGTGGAGTAGGATATTCTGTTCAATCACATCACGTTGAACAACTACCCGAAATTAGAAAACCTTTGAAACAAAAGCGTTATCTAGTAGGTGATTCTATTGAAGGATGGGCTGATGCCGTTCGTATGTTAACTAAAGCATATTTTGGACAAACATCAACCGCTCCTCTATTTGACTTTAGAGACATCAGAGCTAAAGGTGCCTCATTGATTACAGTAGGTGGTAAAGCACCAGGTCCTGAACCATTGAAAATTGCGTTGATTCATATGCAAGCTATTTTGGACCGTAAAAACGATGGTGAAAAATTAACAACTTTGGAATGTCACGATATCATTTGTCACTTAGCTGATGCTGTATTATCAGGTGGTATTCGTAGAGCTGCTTTGATTGCTTTATTTAATCTTCATGATGAGGATATGTTGACTTGTAAATTTGGTCCTTGGTGGGAAAACAACCCACAACGTGGACGTGCTAACAACTCAGCAGTATTACTTCGTAATATGATTGATAAAGAAACATTTATGGGATTGTGGAGTAAAATTGAGGCATCTAATAGTGGTGAACCTGGTTTCTTGTTTACAAACGATAAAGATGCTGGAACAAATCCTTGCGCTGAAATTAACTTAAAAGCTAATCAATTCTGTAACTTGTGTGAAATTAACGCTAGTGATATTGAAACGCAAGAAGAATATAATGCAAGAGCTAAAGCAGCAGCATTTATTGGTACATTACAAGCTTCATATACTGACTTTCATTACTTGAGAGATGTTTGGAGAAAAACAACTGAAAAAGAAGCATTGTTAGGTATTGGAATGACAGGTATTGCTTCAGGTGCTGTATTTAAATTAAATATGAAAGAAGCAGCTAAAGTAGCTGTTGAAGAAAACGAACGTGTTGCTAAAGTATTAGGTATTAATAAAGCAGCTCGTGTTACTACAGTTAAACCTTCAGGTACTACATCTTTAGTATTAGGTACTAGTTCAGGTATTCACGCTTGGCATGATGATTTTTATTTACGTAGAATTCGTTTAGGTAAAAATGAAGCGTTGTATACTTACTTAAACATGTATCACCCTGAAATGTTAGAAGATGATTTCTTCAAACCAACATTACAATCAGTTGTTTCTGTTCCTCAACGTGCTCCAGAAGGTGCTATTACACGTAAAGAATCAGCTATGGATTTGTTAGAGCGTATTAAAACAATTAACAAAAACTGGATTAAACCTGGTCATAGAAAAGGTGCTAATATGCATAATGTATCAGCTACTGTAACTATTAAACAAGATGAATGGCCTGCAGTTGGAGAATGGCTTTATGAAAATAAAGACTATTTTACAGCATTATCTTTCCTACCAGAGGATTTAGGTACTTACAAGCAAGCACCTTTTGAAACAATCACTGAAGAACAGTTTAATGAAGCAGTAAAATCATTACACGAGGTAGATTTATCACGAGTTGTTGAAATGAGTGATAATACCGCATTAATGGATCAAGCAGCTTGTGCTGGTGGGGCTTGTGAGATAGTCTAATATTTATTAGATATGTGGAATAGTATAAAAGAAAGAATATTTCCTTTCATCATCGCGATTTCTGCTTTATCTGTAAGTGCATCCGCAGCGGTTTATAGTGTTACTGGTCTCAGCATGTTATTTGCTGGGGCTAGTACCGCTGTAATTATTATGGCTGCTTCTTTAGAAATAGCAAAACTAGTAATTGCCTCTTTATTGTACCAATATTGGGATAAACTAAATAAAGTATTAAGAACATATTTAACTATAGCGGCTTCTGTATTAGTTTTAATTACATCAGCAGGTATTTATGGTTATTTATCTTCTGCTTATCAAAAAACAGCTGACCAAACCTCTATTATTGACTCTAAAGTAGCATCTTTAGAAACTAAAAAGAAATTGTTTGAAGAAACTAGAGATAATATTTTAAAAGAAAAACAATCAATAGCTAGTTTACAAGGAACTTTATCCCAATCTTCTACTACTCAGTATACTGATAAAAAAGGTAATTTAGTAGTAAGATCAAACAATGCTGTTATAAAAAATATCGAATCAGCATCCAAATCAAATGAAAAACTTTCAGGTAAAATTGATGTAGTAAATGACTCTATATTTGCTTTAGAATCTAAAATATTAGAAATTAAAACTACAGCTGTAGGAGAAAGTGAACTAGGTCCTTTAAAATATTTAAGTAAACTTACTGGAGTTGCTATGGACCGAATAATTAACTGGTATATATTAGTTATTATATTTGTATTTGATCCATTAGCTATTTCGCTTGTAATAGCCGCTAACTTTGCTTTTGCTCAACTTACTAGACGTAAAGAAACACCTATCGAAGAAAAAGTAGAAGATATGAGAAAGGTAGTTGATGCTTATGATGATTTACAAGAAGAAATAGAAAATCATACTCCACAAAATCAAGGTGTTCCTGTAATGGTAGATCCTAAAACAGGTAAATTCTTCTATGAAGATCCTGAACCAGAAATTAATGTAAAAATGAGTGGTGAACCTTCATTAGATGTATTAGATTTAGATGGGGATGGTGTTATTGAATTAGATGAATTAGAAGAAGTATTTGATAAAGCAGATACTAATGATGATGGAATTATTGATGCTGAAGAGGCTTCACTAGCAAATTTAAGTCCAGAAATGGCAGAAAAGTTAAATATGTTAAATAAGTCTATTGCTGCTATAAAAGATATTAATAATACTACAAGTTATGATTGGGGCTGGAAAAAAGAAACTATCCAGAACGAACTTGAAAATATTAAAAAAGTAAGTATGGAAATTGGAGCAGCTAATGCTTTAAAAGCTAAAAAAGAAGACGACAACACAATAACTTATTTTTAAAAAACTTGCGAAGGGATTTGGCTCTGCCAGATCCCTTTCGTATATTCATGTCATAATGATAAAGGTTATGACAATTGAAGAAATTTACCAAGCAGAACAAGAGTTAGAACGTTACAACTCTATTATGTCGTTTAAAGAAATCCTTACTCAAGAGGATTATGATTTCTGCTTTTCCTGGGATCATGAAGAGACTCGTACTTCAACTTTTAAAATAGGAGAAGGTCGTTATTTGAACCTTAATGTTTATTCTGAGGCAGACAAAGAAGAATCTGATTTAAGAAAGGAACAAGGTATATGAGCATGATTGAAGATTGTCTAAAGTGGAAAGCCACTTATGATCCAACACCCCCAAAACCCAATAAAACATACAACAAGTTTTTTTGGTGGAGGCGTTATCAAGAACATAAACCATTGTCTAAAATGGCCTCTATTTGGGATAAGGCAAAAAACGGTGATTATGATGTTACTCCATATTACAAACAACGAGAGTATGAATTTTGGTTTGAAGAACAGGAAATTTCTAAGTATAAAGCCAATTATACCGGTTCTCATGAAAATATCAACTGGCAAGAACGTCAAATATCAAAATTGTATTGGCAACGTCGCAAACGTTTGTTAAATGATGCCGAACGTGATGAACTTAACCGTTGGACCACATTTGTCAAAGATGTTAAAACGTGTTTTGGTGGTACTGAAGAACAAATCAAAGATATGTTTGAATCGTTTGAAGGAACCATACCTGAATTTTTAGAGGCATATAGAGCTACAAGAAATTTACCAAAAATCCAATCTCCCCCTAAATTTTAATTGGGAAGATTAAATATTTATTATTATATTCCGGTTATGAAATTATCTCACGAAGTTCCTATTTGTTTATTGGAAGATAGTCTAGATTTTAATGATTATCAGTATTGCTTACCTCATTTATTAGATAAAGACGAGGATTACAAGAATTTCTTTTATAAAGTCAAAAAAGACGGTGTTTATACTATTATGGATAACTCTTTACACGAGTTAGGAGTAGCATATGGTGAAGATCGCTTATTGTATTGGATTGATGAATTACAACCAAATGAATTTATTGTTCCTGATGTTTGGCAAGATACAAATGCGTCTATTGTTAATGCTAGAAAATGGGCTCAAATTAATTTACCTAAAGGCGTTACTAAGGTAGCAGTTGTTCAAGCTCAAAACTTTTTAGATGCTATAATTTGTTATCAAACATATAAGGATCTAGGTTATAAAAAGATTGCGTTTTCTTATGGAGCTGAGTATTATTTAGAACATTCTAATCATCCTAATAAAAATCTTGCTAAAGCATTAGGTAGAATTGAGGTTGTAGGTAGAATGTATAGTATAGGTATAATTCAACCAAATGATAGAGTACATTTATTAGGATGTCAGGTACCTCAGGAATTTAGTTGGTACAAAGATGCTGGTTTTATTGAAACAATTGATACATCAAATCCTATTATGGCTACAATTGATGGTATTCAATATGGTCGTAATGGTTTAACAGAAAAACCAAAAGCAAATATGAATGATCACTTTTATACAACAGATATAGATTATAATTTGTTGGATTGGAATTTAAGAATGTTTAGAAAATTATTAAAATAAAAATATAAAGTTATGGAAAAATTTATGTCATTGTATGACTACCTAGGTAGAGCCGCAGGTAGGGAGTTGGGAAACCAAGTATTTAAAGCAGCTAGGACCTCTAAAATCCCAGTTCAAATTAAAGAAGTATCTAATCCTGTTTATAGGGGAAAGATTATGATGTATCCTGAAAATTGGTTGATTGGTTATTTTAGTACTGGTCAAAGCAATTTTGGAGAAAAAGAAATTGATGTAGAAGCAATTGTTGGACTTTTCCTATGAAACCAGTAGATATAAACCCAGCTTATGAAGCTGAAATTAAAAAATTATTAGACGCAATTTGGGAAAATCGTTTTCGAATGAGCGTGAATAATGTAGAACTTTTACGTAGATTAGCAAATAAAACAAAACTATGAATAAACAAGCAGTATTATCATTAAGTGGAGGTATGGATAGTTCCACCTTGCTGCTTCATCTACTTGCCGATGGCTATGAAGTAACATGTTTATCCTTTGATTATGGACAAAAACACAATGTAGAATTACAACGTGCTAAAGAATTAGTAAAGTATTTGAATGCTCATTCTCGTTATGAGGACGAACAATACTATGCTAAAGTAAAACATCAAGTAATTACTTTAAAAGGACTTGACAAGTTACTTAATTCCGCACTTGTAAAAGGTGGAGATGATGTTCCTGAAGGACATTATGCTGAAGACAACATGAAAGCAACAGTTGTTCCTAATCGTAATAAAATATTTAGTTCAATTATCCAAGCGGCTGCTTTATCAATTGCAGAACAAACAGGTAGAAATTGTGCTATTGCTATGGGAATCCATGCAGGTGATCATTCAATTTATCCTGATTGCAGACAAGAATTTAGAGATGCTGATTTTGAGGCATTTAAGTTAGGTAACTGGGGTTCTGAAAAAGTATATCTTTATACACCTTATTTGTTAGGTGATAAATTTGATATTTTGAAAGATGGAGAAAAGTGTTGTGATTATTTACATTTGAAGTTTGACAAGGTATATGCTAAAACAAATACATCTTACAAACCAATCAAATTAAAAGTTTATTATAATGAGGGAGCGGATACAGTTGAATCAGAAGAATGGTTTAGTGATTTTAAATCAGCTTCGTCTGTTGAACGAGTAGAGGCATTTATCAAATTAGGTCGTAAAGATCCTGTACAATATGCTGACGAGTTCGGACCAGTAACTTGGGAATACGTAAAAGAGTACGTATCTTCCGTGTTAGAAAATTATGAGGACGCCAAAACGACCAACATCTAAAAAACCAATGTATGTTGTTATCAACAGGGAGGGGGAAGTGTTTACAGGACTAATTAGAGGATATACACAGTGGTCCTATGATTGGAAATCAGCTAAACCCCTTCATGTTGAAAACACAACTCGACTCCTAGAGGAAAATATAGGAGCAGAATTAATTAATGAAGAAGAAATTATATGAACCACCCAGATCCAAAACAACATCAATTAGTCAGCTTTTTAAAATCAGCTGTTAGAATTACAGGTTACCTTGCTTTACCTTTTGGTATTGGTCTTGGAGTAACCATTTTAGTTATTAGTGAACTTATCGGAATTATAGAAGAATTAGTATGAGACAAATATTTTATTTTACAGCCCCTTGGTGTCAACCTTGCCAAGTATTAGGTCCTATTATGGATAAAGTAGCAGGTCAACTTCCTGTAGAAAAGGTTAATATTGACTATGAAATGGACAGAGCCCGTTCAGCAAATGTATCAAGTGTTCCTACTGTAATACTCGTGGAAAATGGTCAAGAGATTCGTAGATTTGTAGGTGCAAGATCATATGACCAAGTAATGCAATTTATCAATGGGTAAATATCAATCAACAAAATTATTTGACAACTATTCAGTTGCTATTAGACAGTGGAAAGCACAGCATTCACACTGTCAATTATTACACGGCTATGCTTTGAAATTTAAAGTATGGTTTGAATCAGTAGAACCACTAGAAGAAAACCAGTTGGATGAAATGAACTGGATTATGGATTATGGTGGATTTAAATCAGTAGATGCTCAACCAACACCAGGTAACGGTTTAAAAGATTGGATGGATTATATGTGGGATCATACTTTATTAATTGAGAAAGATGATCCATATTTAGATTTATTTGAATCAATGAATCCAACAGTATGCCATTTAAGAGTAATGGATAAAATTGGAGCCGAAAGTGCTGCTAAAATGGTTTATGATAAGTTTAATGACGTATTATCTAAAACAGGTGGTGGAAGAGTTAAAGTAACTAAAGTAGAGTGTTTTGAAAACGATAAAAATTCATCAATTTATACAGAACAATAATGACAAAAGAAGATAAAAAACCAGGTCGTATTCTCGACTATAACAAAAAATTACCTGTACTTGAAATTTACACTTGTATTCAAAGTGAAGGTTCAAGACAAGGTCGCCCAACAGTAGCTATTAGAACAACAGGCTGTACTCACAGATGTTGGTTTGGTGAAGGTGGTTGGTGTGACTCTTGGTATACAAGTATTCACCCAGAAAAAGGTATCTATACGTTTAACGACATTATTAAAATATATGATGAAAATCCTCATATTACAGAAATGATGTTAACCGGAGGTTCACCAACAATGCAACCTGATTTGTGTAATGAGTTAACTCATTTTGCTCACGAACGTGGTATATGTATAACCATTGAAACAGAAGGTAGCCATTTTATTGAAACCGATTATCCATTTGGGTTGGTATCTTTATCTCCAAAGTTTAGTAATTCTGTTCCTCGTCTTGACGTTACCACTCCACTGGGTAAACTCGTTGATCAGAAAATGATTGATCAACACAATAAGCTTAGGTTAAATAAAGAAGCAATTCGTAAAACTTTAGATTATCATGCTGACTATCATTACAAACCAGTTTGGGATGGTACAATGGAGTGTTTAACTGAAATTGAAATGTTTAGACATGAAATGAATATTCCTAAAAACAAAACTTGGTTAATGCCTGCTGGTGATACTAGAGAAACATTGATTGAAATGTATCCAAAATCTATTGAAATAGCTATGAAGGTAGGTTATAATTGGACTGGTAGAGATCATATCATAAGCTATGATCAAAGGCGTGCCGTCTAGTTACAATACTGTGTGAGGAGTTTGATTCTGCCATATTTATAATAAAAATAGAATATGGCAGAACATAAATACATTTGTGGGGATTGTAATAAAGAATTTATTAGAAATTATATAGTATCTAAACCAAGAAATGGGGCTAAAACTAAGAATGGTGTTGAAAATTATAAAACATATTGTTCTAAAGAATGTCGAGTAAAAGGACGAGCAAAAGAAAGAACATATAAAGAATGTTTAAACTGCAAAAACCCATATTATTACCATAAAAGTTTAGAAAATAAATTTTGTTCTAATAAATGTAAAGGAGAATGGTATAAACTAAATTCTCAAACCCTTCAATTAGCTGAAAGAGCTAACAAAGCTAGAGGATTTAAAGATGAAAATTCAATAAAAAAAGGATTAGAAACTAGAAAAAAGAATGGAAATATAATTGATTGGAATAAAGCAGGATGGAAACAATATTGGAAAAGATGTGATTGGTTGACTAGAAAAATTAGAAAACAAATGTTAGAAAATTGGAATGGTTATGATTATATTAGTGGAGATTATATTAAAGATAATTTAAATCTACATTATAGCCATGGTGACTATCCTACATTAGATCATATCAAACCAAGGTCCCAATGTTTTAAAGAAGGTTTATCTCCTTATGAAGCCACAAAACCAGAAAATCTAGCATGGACTACAAGAAAAAATAATAGCAAAAAATCTCAAAAAAAGTTAGAATAAATTTGGCTTTTTAAAATAAGGTTCGTATATTCACGGTATAGAGATAAAAAATAAAAATTATGGAAAATAAATTTAACATTGGAGACGAAATTAAAATTGATGTGTTTCATCTTGGAGGCCCTGGGGTAAGAGATTTAAAACCTGGAGTGTACATCATCACAGGCTATAGAAAGAGTTTATCATCTAAAAATCAAATGGTGTATGATTTTAAATCAAACAGAAACAATTCAAAACATCAATATTCTTTCTTTCAAGATTGGGTTGAAAACAATGCTACTTTAAATAAATAAAAATAGTCAGGTGGAGGAATGGTAGACGTTGTTTTTGGTTATCTTCAAACCATATAATCTACAAGTTCGAATCCTGTCCTGACTACTAAATGAAAATTATGAGCAACAATAAACAACAAACAGCAGTTTAATGGATTTATTATCTACACACCCTGTTAAAAAATCAGATTTAGGTTTCCACGGTAATCTATTCGGCGGTAAATTACTTAGCTGGTTAGATGCCGCGGTTGCTGCCTACGCAATGGAAAAATGTAGAAGTCAAAACATGATTACTATTGCTATGGATCAGTGTGTGTTTAAAAAACCAGCAAAAGAAAAACAACTTGTTAAAATTTATGCTGAATTAGTTAAAATAGGAAACACATCAGCTACATTTAATGTAGAGGCAAGAGCATATAATGTGTTTAGAGGTGATGAGGTTGCTTTACTTGCTACCAATATGACTTTTGTACGTGTAGATGAAGAAGGTGTTCCAATTCCAATTTCAGAACAAGTTAAAAGAATATTTAATACTCCACCCTCAAAATTGTAATATTTATAATATATGAAAAAGCTATTATTAATATTATTTTTGTTGCCTTTAGTTGCGTTTGCTCAAAGGGATTCAGTTTATCTTAAAACAAACATTTTTACAGAAGTTTATTCTGAAGTATTACAGCAACCTAAATGGGTTAAATATACTGTTCAGTGTCCTAACGGTAAAGCACCTCGTACAGGAATGGATTTTTATGCTGAACCTAATCTAATTACTTCAGATAACAATGATTATGCTGCTAATGTTTATGATAAAGGTCATTGTGCTCCAGCTGCTGATTTTAATTGTACAAAAGAATTACTATATAAAACATTTACTTACGCAAATTGTGTTTTACAACACGAACGTTTAAATCGCGGAGTTTGGCGTTTATTAGAGTCATATGAGCGCGATTTAGCAGCAACCACTACAGTTAGCGTAGAAATTAGAATGGTGTATAGTACAACATCTTTAAAATTACCAACAGGAGCTACTGTGCCTGATGGATTTTATAAAATAATTACATTTGGAAATAAAACAGAAAAATATTACTTTCCAAATACATCACCAACATCAAGTGACTTTAAAACATATTTAATAAAATGACACCAAAATTAACATTTTTTTATACCAACGAGTGTGGTAAATGTGCTGAGTTAAAACCTCTTATTTTTGAGTTTTCACAACATCTGCCTATTGGGTTAGTAAATACTCACGAGGATGATTTACTTACTGAATCTAACGGGGTACAATGGGTACCTACTTTAGTAATTGAAGATGAAAACGGAAAACATAAATTCGAAGGACCTCAAGAAATTAAAAAAGTTTTATATGAAATTGTATCTCCATCACAAACTAATTGAAAATCGTATTCATGAGTTAGCTCATGAGGTAAACGATGCCCATTATTTAGACGATAACAAATTTGTTATGGTAGGAATCCTTAATGGAGGATTTATGGTATTTACTGAATTTGTAAAACACCTAACAATTCCTATTGAGTGTGACTTTGTTAGAGCAAAATCATACACAGGCAAAAAACAAGGTAAAATTGAAATTACTAAGGATATTGAATGTGATATTAAAAATAAACATGTTTTTCTAATTGATGATTTTGCCGATTCAGGAAAAACAATTCAACACTTAATTGCTGATTTAGATTTTAAAGGAGCTAAAACAATTTCAGTAGTTACTTTATTTAAACGTAAATCTTCTCCAAGTTTAATTTTACCAGTAGACGGAATTCATTACAATGGTTTTGATGTAAATGAGGAATGGTTAGTAGGTTATGGATTAGATGATGAAAATGGTTATTATAGAAATTTATCAAACGTATATTCGATTTGATAATATTTATAATAAATGCCAAACGGAATAAAATATTCAACTACTATTATAACCGGTTCTCTTTTAAGGAATAATGTTGCTTTAGGGGTAAATACTGATTTAGCTCCATCAGCAACTACTGGTTGGTATAATGGTCCTAATCCTCCAACATCAGGTTTATACCAAATAATAGAAACTAATGCCGCTGCTGTTTCAAAAGTTTATAGCCCTCAAAATGATGCCGAATTAATTCAGTTTGCTCGCTGGAAAGGAGCTACTGGAACTGATACGGGATCAGTAGCAGCTGTTTTAACTTGGATTGCTGCTCAATCTAATTTAATGGCTGCTAATTTTCAATATGAGAACATAGTCACTGATGGGTTAGTGTTAAATTTAGATGCTGGGTTTGTAGGTTCATATCCAACCTCTGCTTCAAAATGGTATGATTTAAGTGGAAATAATTATACTGGTTCTTTAATAAATAGTCCTACATTTAACACTGCTAATAGTGGTTCATTTGTGTTTGGCCCATCGCAAAATTATGTTTCTGTACAACAACAATCTGCTTTAATAAATGCCAGTCAATTTACTTTATGTGCTTGGATGAAAAGAGGCAATAATGGAAGTGGCAGTTTATATCTCACAGCAGGAACCTTTGGTAATGGCACTACTACTTGTTTTAAAGTTGGCTTTTCTCTGGGAGCAATCCCAGGAGGAAGCGCAAATTTTATAACAGCAAACCCTGCTAATTGCCAAACTCAAATTTCTAGTACTGTTACTGCTTCTCTTAACTGGATATATTATGTAGGTGTTTTTGATGGTACCCAAACAGGAAATTCAAATCGATCAAAGTTTTATTGGAATGGAATTTCACAATCTGTTAATTACACTAATACTGTACCTGCAACTACAGGAAATGTTAATACTGTTTTATCAGTTGGTTTATTTAGTGATTTTGGTTATTATCAAACCGGCAGCACAGCAATAGTTCAATTATATAACCGAGCTCTTACTCCAACTGAAGTCCTTCAAAATTTTAATGCCCAAAGAGGTCGTTTTGGGGTTTAATATTTATAATAAATGCCAAAACCAATAGCATATAAAACAGGTACAATCCAACCACCCAATACAGCTAAACAAAACAATGTTTTAGTTGGTGTTGGTAATTCAAACTGGGGAGCAGGAGCCGCTAATGCTACTTTTTATAATAGTTTAGATTCATCTTACCAATATGTTATTATTAAAAACTCAGCTGTACCTGCTATGTGGGGTACAGGTGACTTTACAACAAGTAGTTTATTAACAACAATAAATGGTTTACCTGAAAGAGTAGGTCAAACTAGATTTACAAATGTTAATACTGCTGTAAGTTGGTCTTTAGCTTCTGGAAACTATACTATATTAAAAAGTGAACAGGTTTATAGTGAACCTATTAGTAATGGATTAGTACTTTCAGTAAATGGTCCTTCAACAGGTAAAAATTTATTTAATGCTTCTACTTATCCTGATTTTACGGGTTGGGGTTATTATGGAAATTTTTATAGTTATGATATAACAAATGATCCTCCTTATCCTGGAAGTTTAACTAAAACTGCTATAAGACTTGGAGGAATATACTGTAGTTCAGGATGGGCTATGGAAGCGGGCAAAACATACACTTTTTCATTTTGGATGAAAAAAATATTTTGGCCAAGTGATGGTATTATTAGTTGGAATAATCAGTTTGGTAGTGGTGAAGTTAATTCATGGCAAGGTGGTATAAGCTCAACCCCAGGAAATGGTTGGATAAAATATAGTTATACTTTTACTTTAAATGCTCCAAGATATTATTTTTATTTTTATTGTTATTCACCTACAGACCCATCATTTAGAGATACGACAGGTGGTGTAATATGTGCTGAATTCCAATTAGAGGAAGGCTCAGTAGCAACAAACTATGCTATTCCTTCATATAACAACGATATTACTCTTAAACCAATTAATGAAGGTCTATTAAATTCTTCAAGTTTATCTTTAGTAAATGGTGCTAATTTTACAACAAGTCAAAGTGGTTTATTTACTTTTGATGGTGTTGATGATTATGCTGTTTTAACAGATTCTTCCTTAAAAAATTATACAACAATAACTGCTAATATGTGGATGTATGTTACGAGTAGTAATGCTTGGGAAACATATTTTTCATATAATGCTGAGGAAGCTGGATTATCACAAGGTTGGGGAGTAAGAAGACAATCTACAAATAACATATTTCAGTATTGGGGTGGAACAGGAAATACAGGAATAAAATTATACCAAAATGGTCAATTATTAGATTCATCTAATTCTACTTATTCTCAAGCTAATGCTACTATAAATAATACATGGCAAATGGTTACTTTAGTTGCTAAGGGTGTTTCAACGTGGAATACACATAATAGATTAAGTATAGCTACTAGAAGTGATGGTCTTAATTCTGCGACTAATATGAAAATGGGTTCTTTTAACATTTATAATAGAGAATTATCTGCTGCTGAGATTCAAAATTTATATACTGCTGGGTTGCCAACATATCAATCAAGTAGTAATTTAATGGTTAATCAAGGTTTAACCCTTTATTTAGATGCTACTAACCCTAATTCATACACATCAGGTTCTAGTACTTGGAATGATTTAAGTGGATATGGAAATAATGGTACCTTATACAATGGAGTAGCATATAGTTCAACCTATGGTGGTGGCTTGATTTTTGATGGAGTTGATGATTATGTTGTAGTCCCAGGAAATGGAACAGTAAATGCTACAAAACCAACAGTTGAATTAGTTACTACAGTCTCAACAAACGGAGGTAATGTCATTGCTCAAGGACAATATGGTTCTAACTGGGGATTTGGAGTTGGTGTTAAACCGAGTGCTATAATGGCTAGAAATAATAATGGTGATGCTAATTATTCTGTTAGTAATAGTGGTTTAGTTCATGTGGTAGTTGTTTGGGATGGAAGTGGAAACCAATACTATAAAAATGGTCAGTATTTAGGTAGAACAACCGCAAATTATTCACCTAATCCTGGTGGAGATGTTACTATTGGTGGGGTTAGATCTCAAGTACCATCTCAAAACTTACAAGAATTTGCTAATTCAACAGTTAATATTGTTAGAATATATAATAGAGCATTATCACCTACTGAAATACTACAAAACTTCAATTCAATAAAAACACAATTTGGACTATGATACAAGTATACGATGACCGTAATTTTTTAATTTTTAATGTTAGTGAAATCAACAAAGTTGATTTTGATTATGTTTTAGAAACATCACAATCAACATTACGAAAATCAGTTGATAAAACAAAAACCTTAGTTAAATGGGAAGACCCTGAAACACCAGCATTTGTAGCTACATTAACTACAAAAGAAGGTCCTTACACTTATGATGAAATTTTAGTTATTTTAGCTACACCTGAGTGGACAGATCCTAATCCACAAATGCCTTAACCTAAATGCCTAACGCGGTAAAATATAAAACAGGAAATCTAACAGGCAGCCTTCAAAAAGGTAATGTCGCGTTAGGTATTAGTGGTAGTTTAGGACCAACCTCAACTACTGGTTGGTATAATGGACCTAATCCTGTAGCAGGCAAATACCAAATATTTGAAACAGCAGCTTCAGGTGATCCAGATGTTTATTGTCCTCAAGATGATGCTGAATTAATTAAATTTGCTCGTTGGAAAGGAGCTACAGGAGCTGATACGGGTTCAGTAGCTGCTGTTTTAAATTGGATTGGAACTCAAACTAATTTAATGGCTGCTAATTTTGAGTATCCAAATATAGTTACTAATGGTTTAATAGTAAGTTTAGACGCTGGATTTGTTGGTTCTTATCCTACAACAGGAAGTACTTGGTATGATTTAAGTGGAAATGCTAGTAATGGAGCATTAATAAATGGTCCTACATTTACTTCTTCTAATAGTGGTTCAATTATTACTGATGCTATAGACGATACAATACAGATTAATTATAATTTTACTCAACACTCTACAATCACTATTAATTTTTTTGCTAATTCCTCTTATAACAATAACTCAATGATTTGGTCAATGGGTAGTAGTGGACCTGATTGGTATAATGTAGGTGGAACAATGGGGTATAATTCATATGGAAGTGATACATATGGATTTTCATCAACCCAAATAAGTAATCTAGGACTTGTAAATAATTGGAGGTTAATGACTATGACTTATACTCAAAATAGTCCTGTTTCTAATAATAAAGTGTATGTTAATGGTATTGAACAACCAACTTCACAGCAATTAAATAGTACTAATGGTATGGGTTTTGGTAATCAAATCAACTTTGCTAGTGCCTTTAGTAATGCTAGCTACAATTTATCAGCAACAATTGGTTATATTTCTATTTATAATAGAGCATTAACCGCAGCTGAAGTCTTACAGAATTTTAATGCGTTAAAAGGAAGATTTGGACTTTAATTTGGTTATTAAAAATAAATTTATTATATTACAATATAAGTTATGGAAAATAAAAAAACATTTACACTCGATCTAGAGTGTGTAAAACAAGGTTATGCTAATGGTGTAGCACCTAACTTCCCACTTACCGAAGAACAAAAATGGGATATGGTAGAAAATGCAACCGAAGCATATGGTAAATTCCTAGATGCTCTAGGATGTGATTGGAGAAACGATCCCAACAGTTCAGACACCCCACGTCGTGTAGCTAAAGCTTATGTATTTGATTTGTGGAAAGGTCGTTATGAACCAATGAGCGACATTACATCATTCCCTAGTGATGGTTATGATGGTATTGTTATTGAACGTAACATTCCACTTACTTCAATGTGTTCTCATCACCACCAAACAATTGGAGGTGTAGTTCACATTGGTTATATTGTAGGTGAAAATGGTTCTGTAATTGGTTTGTCTAAATTGAATCGTATTGTTGAGCATTTTGGACGTAGAGGAGCTATTCAAGAACAACTTACTTCAGCAATCCACCAAGCAGTAGATAAAATCTGTGAAAACAACAAAGGTGTAATTGTAACTGTAGTTGCTACTCACAATTGTGTAAGCTGTAGAGGTATTAAACACCAAGGTGCTTCAATGGTTACTACAAAAGCATCAGGAGTGTTCTTGAACAACGAAAATCAAGCACGTAAAGAATTCTTTGACAGCTTGAAAATCAACAACGGAGGACATCAGATCTAATGAAGCTAGGTGGTTTTGTTGAATTGTTAATTAAAATAATTACTTTTGGTCAAGGCCACCGAATTGCTCTCTTCATAGCTAAAAAAATGGGTTATGATGATTGTGGTTGCAAAGCAAGAAAAGACAAGTTAGACTTGTTTTGGGACAAAATCTTAAATAAATTAAAGTAATGTTATTAAATTCAACTCAAATCGCAAATCACGTTATTGAATCAGATTTTTCTAAACGTGCACAAATTGGCATTGACCTGTCAGTATGTAAAATTGAGCGTATTGATGTGGGTTCTGTTGTCTATAAAGACAAAACTCATATTGATGCCGCAGGTTACCATGAGCTTCCAACTCAACTTATAGACAATAAAGAATGTTGGAGACTTGAAAAAGGTGTATATTCGGTTACCTTTAACGAGGGTATTAAAGTACCTGCTAATGCTGCCGCTAAAATTACTCACCGTTCATCTTTGTATCGTACAGGAACTATTATTGAATCCCCTTGGTGGGATCCAGGATTCTATTGTGACCAAATGAACACAACAATGATTGTAACAAGTGTTATTGTTATTGAAAAAAATGCTCGTATTGGACAAATCGCATTCTGGCAAGTAGGTGAGGTAGGAGAGCAGTATGATGGTCAGTGGCAGGGATTAAACACAGCTTACAAACAGTAATTTTTATTCATTTTCAGATTAAGAGCTTGGGAAACCAGGCTCTTTTTATTATATTCATGTCATGTATCAATCCATTTATTACGATAGAACAACTTACGAATATCATTTACGAGATGATGTAAAAGGTTGGAAAACATTTAAATATCAACCTACTCTATACCAACTTGATCCAGATGGTGAATTTGAAACCTTAGATGGCCAAAGTGTATCTCCTGTAAAAAAGATGGATGATTGGAAAGATCCTAAATACTTTGAAAAGGATGTTGATAAAAATACTCGTGTATTAGTAGATTTTTATTATGAATCAGATGAAACACCTTCATATCATAATTTAGTTTATTTAGATATTGAGTGTGAAATCGCAGGAGCTCTTACACCTGAAAACATTAAGGATCCTAAAGGTAAAATTACATCAGTTGCTTTGTATGATAATAATAGTAAAAAATATTATTGTTTGATTTTAGATGAACAGCAACTAATGAGTGAAGCTAAATCAGAGAGTAAAGAAGTTATCCCTTATAAAACGGAAAAAGAATTACTTAATGGTTTTCTTGACTTGTGGATTAATTTAGACCCTACTATTATATCAGGATGGAATAGTGAATTTTTTGATATACCTTACCTATATTATCGTATTAATAAAGTGTTAGGAAATAATATGGGTAATTATTTGTCTCCTATTCAAAAAGTAAAAATTGATGTAACATTTGAAGCAAATGGAGCTGTTGAAAATGTAAACATTGCAGGTATTAATCATTTGGATTACATGAACTTGTTTAAAAAGTTTATTACTAAACAAGAGCCAAGTTATGCTTTAGGTAACATTGGAGAAAAATATGTTAAATTAGGTAAAATTGAATATAAAGGATCTCTTGATAGATTATTTGCTGAGGATGTAGATAAGTTTATTGAGTATAACATTCGAGACGTTGAAATTATTGTTGAATTAGAGAAAGCACTTAAGTTTATTGAATTAACAGTTACAATTGCTCACTTATGTCATACAACTTATGAATCAATTTATTATTCTACAGTATTAAATGATGGAGCTATTTTAACATATTTAAAACGTAAAGGAATTGTCTCACCTAATAAACCTACTACTTATAATCCAGCTCTAAAAACATTACAAGAGGAATATGCTGGAGGTTATTTAAAAGATCCTGTACCTGGTTTGTATGAGTGGGTTATTGATTTGGATTTTACCTCACTATATCCCTCTATTATTCGTTCACTTAATATGGGGATCGAAACATTAGTAGGGCGAGTTGTTAATAAAGATAAATTTGACAATCAATGGTCACTTAAGGAACTTAAATCAATGGATCCTAATAAAATGGTTACTATTGAAAAAGTTAAACGGGACCGTAGATTATCAGAAGCACAAATTTCAGTAGGTAATTTAATAGAAATTATTGAAAAGAATGATTTCATAATTTCAGCACCTGGAGTAATATTCCGTAAAGATAAATTAAGTGTTGTATGTGAAATCTTATCTGACTGGTTTGCTAAACGTCAAGAGTATAAAAAACTCATGAAAAAAGCATATAAAGTAGATAACGATCCTGTTATGGGAGAGTTTTATAATAAACGTCAACACGCGTATAAAATTAAATTAAATGATGTTTACGGTGTATTTGCTATCAATGGTTGGAGATACACTGATGGACACAAATTCATCAGTAAAGCTATTACTTTAACAGGTCAACGCTTGTTACAAGAAAGTATTGCTAATATGAATAATTACCTAAATAATGAATTAGGCAATGAAACACCAGTAGATTATATTGTTACAAGTGATACAGACTCACTATTCATTCAGTGCAAGGATTTATTAAAAGCAAGACATCCTGATATTGACTTTAATGATCAAGAGGATGTAATTAAAAAAATATTAGTAATTGCTACTGAGTTACAAGCAATGGCAAATAAATTTATTGGTGATTTTGCTAAAGATTCTTTTAATTTAGGAGAAAATACACAACATTATTTTGAGCTAAAACAAGAGGTTGTACTTGATAGAGGTTATTTTGC
>Ga0214923_10003418_pt1 | contig 19904 bp, 19 predicted proteins | sample LL1510_MetaG_FD_177993 | JGI IMG/M metagenome (GOLD analysis project Ga0214923, IMG submission 177993) | Freshwater microbial communities from Lake Lanier, Atlanta, Georgia, United States - LL-1510 | ecosystem: Environmental > Aquatic > Freshwater > Lake | place: USA: Georgia | collected...
GAATCCATTATTATTCATTAATAAGAACATTTAATTTTAAGTAATACGAATAATAATATATTTATTTTTTAAATATATTGTTTTTGTAAATATATTGTTTTATAATAAAAACTTAAATAACCTTATTGTTAATAAACCATAACCCTTGTAAAAAAGAATCGGCCAAATCATCTTTTTTTTTATGCTCTGTAAAAAAATTAACTTTGTCTTGAAAACGATGATCATTACTAATCAATTCTAAACATTTAGTAATTCCCAATTTTTTTCTCTCTGCATAAGTTAATTTTTTTTTTGATTCTAAACCAGTATTTTGACTTGTAGAAAATTCTTTTAATTTATTTATAGCAGAAATAAATTCAATATTATCAACTGTAACATCGCTCATAATAAAGTATTGTGAAATCATACCTTGAATTGTTTTCATACGATTTGCGATTGGACTGATTTGGTTTTCTATAATAATATATTCTATATGATCCTCTGAATTAAATAAGCTATTAAAACGGCACATTATATTAATACCAATTGTTATTAAATCTGTATTCGCTGCTTTATATGGTTTTATTTCTTCAAAACAAGTATTGTGAATATAATCATTGATTAAAGTAGTGAGATCCGCTTTTTTAACGGATTTTTCGTATTTTATTTTGTATTTCTCTGCTATTTCAATCAATTTCTGTATTTTTTGTTTATTAATAAAAGATGATTTTAATTCAGTATTGGGTATCAAATAATTTTGTTTTTTGGAATGTTTCAAGCAGAAACATTGATTATTTTTTTGGAATTTTGCTGGCTTTTTGCATGCAACATTTTTCTCAATAAAACCACATTGGAACGTTTGTTTTTCACATACATTAATTACATCCCATTTTTTTATAAAGAAATGTTCCGTACCTTCTTCTCTCTCAAAAAGACAAAAAGCTAAATTTTTGATTCCTATATCGATACTTAATATTTTCATATAATACTAAAGAAGATTTTAGTATTATATTGTTTTTTATTTATAAAAATAAAAATACTTATTATATTTTTCATTTATTGTACATTGTTTATCGTAAATTCTTTGACGGAATGGATGGCGCAATCATTCGTGCATTTAATTGTTCTCTTGATAAATAAGGATTTTTAAGGTCGCTTGTAGGATAATTGTATCCAGGGTTTGAACTGTCGAAAGTAGATCGATATAAATAAGGAACATTCGTAGAAGGATTTTTTTGTGAATTAAAATGTGGATCTAACCCTAAATCATAGCATGCTTCCATATTATTATATTTCATGATTTGTTCACCATTGTTTTGTAAATATTGTCTGTAAGCCCAATTGGATTTAATTCCTTCTTGAGTTTGAATTCTATTGTTAATCACAGCTTCCGGCTGCCATGATGCATAATTTCTACCATCGGCCATAATTGGAGGAAAATTAAAATGAATATTATTTGAACCACTATAACAGGTTGCCCAAGACATAATCTATATTAAAATAATATAATAATTTTTTATAATATAATAATTTTTATATTACACCAAGTAGACTTAATAAATCATGTTTTTTAAGTTTGCTAGCATCAGATATAAGACCTTTTTCAGTTACAATACTTTTAAGCTTTTGTAATGATAATTTTTTATAATCAATCATAGGTTCATCGTTTTTTGATTCTTCTAAATTGGAAATAGAAATAGATTTTAAATCAAATTGTTTTTCTTCACTCAGAATTTCCAACTCAGAAACAGATTCTACATCAAATTCCGCTAAATCATTTTCTTCGTGATTTTCATTTTCTTCATTTTCTTCATTTTCTTCATTTTCTTCATTTTCTTCATTTTTTTTATTTTCCATATTAATCTTTAAAACTTTAATATCATTCGTTTCAATAAAATCGTCTTCCTCTTCTTGTGATATATTTAATTTAATAATATTTGTTTTATCATATTCTTCTTCTAAATCTTCTGAATCATTGTCTTCTGAATCATTATCTTCTGAATCATTGTCTTCTGAATCATTATCTTCTGAATCATTATCTTCTGAATCATTATCTTCTAAATCATTATCTTCTGAATCATTATCTTCTAAATCGTCATCTTCATCATCAGAAACAAGGATCAAACTGTTTTCAAATTCTTGTTTTTGCATATGTACTTCATTATTTTCTAAAGAAGAATTGTTTGTTTGTTTGTTATTAGCAAAATTTATAAAATTAAATCGTAATACATTTATTTCTTCTGCTAAAGATGATACTAAACTAAGCATTGATGATATTTTATGGTTTTGTTCTCTCCATTTATTTTCAAAATAAATAATAAGCAAAGCTAAAAATATAAAAACAATTGCTAAAATCATAAAAAATGCAGGAGTAAATATTTCACTTAAAACAGACATTTAATATTACAAAAAGAAGATATATTTATATCAATGAATTAACGAATATATACTCGCAAATAAAAACTAACGAGCAATATTATCTAGAATTTCTTTTGGATAATTCATATCTTTCAACACTTTGATTCCACCCTTTGTGTTGGATATTCCTTTTGAAAGAACATATGTATATTGAAAATCATTTTTTTCATCTGTAGAAACATCCATATGATAATTCACAATATTTTTATTTTTTTCTAAATTTTTACACACATTAATATAGTGTGTTGTTAAAATGACAGACACCTTTGTATTTTTAACTAAATAGTCCATTAATGAAATTGCACTTGTTTCCGCTTCTTCTGGATTTGTTCCTGAATATAATTCATCAAATACACAAAAGTGTGTTTCTTTTTTCTTATCATGAATAAAATCTATTATTTCCTTACATCTTCGTGCTTCTGCTTGGAATAAACTATCGCGTCCAGATGTGTCTGGAATATTTAAATAACAATGAATATTATCGAATACCGCTAATTTTGATCCAATATTATAAAAACCGCAACCGAATTGTTGAGATAACAAAATATTAATTAATGTTGATTTAAGAACAGTTGTTTTTCCGGAAGCGTTCGGTCCCGTAATAATCACATTTTTATCTAATTTAATCGTATTTTTTATATGTTTCTGATCTTTCAATGCAGCATAATAACTTTTCTTAAAAATTGTTTTCTTTTTCTTTTTTGTATTATTGTTTGTTTGTTTGTTTTGAGAAAATTCAATAAAATATATCTTTTTTGTTTCCAAATTATGTAAAATACCATTCAAACATTCAGTATATCCATTAAAGCCAAATGAATACAGAAGTGCATCATTATATTCTTGATTGTCGTATATTTCATAAAAGTATTTCAAAATATGTCCAATTTCAAAGAATTTTCTTGTGGTTAATTTGTAATCAGATATAAAAGAAATTTTTTTATGAAGATTTTTAAGAATATTCATTTTTTCATATGCGACACAATTAAATTCTTTGTGAGTAAAAAGTTTATTTGAAAAACATAAATAATTTTCCATGTTTGAAATTGTATAATCCAAATATTCACTTATATCTTTAAAATACGTATGTATTTTACTCATATTTTGATGAAAACGAACGCACGACAGTACATTTTGATAAATAGAAAAAACATAGAATGCTGCTGAAATTAATAAATATATCTTTTGATTGATTGAAACATCATTAAATTCATTAAATAATTTTCCCAATGCGTGTTGCGAAAGAATAATTTTTAAAACCTCAATGTATTCTTCAATTGTTAAATGTAATCCTTTTAATTGTATAACAAAAAATGGTATAATCAATATAATTATTGGTAATAAGAGAGAAATCACTGGCGACATCATGTTATAAATACTCATAAATTGAAGAAACGTTTCTGAATTATTTAAAAATTCCCACATTGGCCAATCAATATAATAATATTTTTCCTTAAATCCAGTATCATTTTTGATATCATTCCATATTTCTTGTATTTTTTGAAAGTTTGTATTATTATTCGCTGTATAACGATGATGAATTGATTTATAATTTTGTAATAATTGTTGATATTCTTTTAAGAAATTAATGTCTGTTGTATAAAGTTCTGTGGATTGATTCAAAACCGCGTATGCAAAATCTTTTTTCTCTTTTAAATCAAAAAAAAAACTATAAATAGGATTTGCTGAACCATCTAGTGTTTTCACAAGTTCTAAATCATTTATAATATTTTGGTTCACTTGTTTTTTGTCCGAATTATAGTAAATAGGTAATTTGAAATGTTCTTGTATATTCATATTTTCTATACGATAAGATAGAAAATATAATAAATTTTTTTTACGCATTTTTTATTTTTTATTTTATATTTTTCAGTTTTTTTGAATAAGTTCTATATTTGAAGGCATTTCTTTAATTTCACAAGCATAAAATGTCTCAATTTCTTTCAATTTTGTAACATCTCTACGTGTAATAAAATTTATACCAACACCTTTACGACCCCATCTACCACTTCTTCCTATTCTATGTAAATAAGTATGTATATCTTTTGGTATATCAAAATTTATGACTGTACTCACTTGTTGAATATCAATACCACGGGCAGTGACATTGGATGAAATAAGAACACGTGATTTACCATTTCTAAATTCGTTAAAAGCAATATCGCGATCATTTTTTTCCATGTTACTGTGAATACAACATACTGGAAATCCATCTTCACACATGGCTTCATATAAATCAGCAACACGCTTTACGCTATTGCAATAAATAATGCATTGTGATAATGTTATAAATGAAAAAATGTCTTTTAATGTAGCATATTTTTGTCTGTCGTCGTCAATAGCTACATAATATTGGGAAATACCTTCTAATGTTAATTGCTCGGCTTTTACGCAAATTTTAACCGGATCACGCATTATTTTTTTGATAATAGGAAATATATGGTTTGGTAATGTTGCACTAAATAAAGCTACTTGAATATCCGTATTAAGATATTGAAAAATATTGTATATTTGTTCTTTAAAACCGGTAGATAACATTTCATCCGCTTCATCTAAAATAATGAGTTTTATACTTTTATTAGTAATCTTATTGCGTCGTAACATATCATATACACGTCCAGGACAACCACAAATGATATGAGGAACATTTTTTCTTAAAAAATCGTTGCTTTCATCATAGGAAGAACCTCCATAAAATGTTTGTACATTTAAACCAGTCATCAATGATCCTATACTTTTTACTACAGTTGATGTTTGTAGTGATAATTCTCTTGTTGGAGATAAAATAAGAACTTGAGTATTTTTATCATCTGTATCAATAATCGATAGAGCTCCAATAGTAAAAGCAGCTGTTTTTCCTGTACCAGATTGTGCTTGTGCGATAATATCTTTTTTTAATATAATTGGTTTAATTGCTTTTTGTTGAATTGGACTCGGTTTTTCAAAACCATGAGAATATATACCTCTTAATATACTATTATCCATATCAATATCATCCCATGATTTTATTTCATATGAAGATTCAAATAATTCATCTTCTTCTAAATTAGTTTCATTTTTATCATCATTCTCATTATTCACACCAGACATTATATATATTAATTATTATTTGTATTTAAGTTTATTTATTTTTTAATAAATTAAAAAAAGGATATAGATATTATTATTTAATTAGCTTAATTATGATAATGAGTGATAATAGTAAAATGATTTATTGTTTAAAAGATTTTACAGATATATCATTCGATGGTTTTAATTTTAATTTACCTGAGGAAACAATACAAATAATTTCTAATTTATCATTAGAAGTAGGATCTCCAAATTATGTAAAGACACCTGTTTTTCGCAAAAGAGAGAATCCAATGAGATCTATAAATGAACAAACTATAATTACACAAAGTAATTTTTCTGAAAATTTAATAAACAATAGTGGTTTTAAAAATAAAAAAAGACATAAAAATATGGAAATAGTTAATGATGAAGATTGGGATGCATTGCGAAATTTTCAAACAACGAAAATAGAACAAAAAAATAGTATTGAATCAAATATAGATAATATTCGTTCTTACTTAAATAAAATGACGGACAAGAATTATAATGAAATGAAAAATAAAATAATTGAAGTATTAAATAAATTTGTTTCAGAAAATGATAATGAAGAAATTAAAAAAATTAGTTTTACTATTTTTGAAATCGCTTCTACCAATCGATTTTACTCAAAAATTTATGCGGATTTGTTTTCAGAGTTAATTCATAAATTTGAATCGATGAATAATATTTTTCAAGAAGGTTTCGATAAATTTATGGATTTATTTCATAATATTGAATATGTTGATGCTTCAGTTGATTACGACAAATTTTGTAAAATAAATAAAGATAATGAAAAAAGAAAGGCGTTAAGTACATTTTTTATTAATTTAATGAATAATAAAATTATTCAAAAAGAGAAAATCATTTCAATTATTCAAAATTTATTAAGACAAGTTTATAATTTTATTACAATGGAAGATAAGAAAAATGAAGTAGATGAATTAACTGAGAATATTGTGTTATTATTTAAAAAGCATTTTTTTTCAGAATCTGACTATAATGCAGTTTTTGTCGACGGAATGAATATAATAGAAATTATTGAATTTTTAGCAAATTGTAAAGTAAAGGATTTTAAGAGTTTAACCAATAAATCCATTTTTAAATTTATGGATATGATTGATATGTAATTATTATATATATTATTTTTATTGAATAGAATATAAAAAAAAATATATATACTACAATTATATTTCTTATGAATGAAAATATTTCTATTGATATTACTGAAGATAATAATAATACTGAATTTGATATTTGTAACAACGTTGACATGAGTAATTTATTATGTGATATAGATAACACCATTATTAAATCGAATAATAATAATAATAATAATAATAATAATAATAATAATAATAATAATAATAATAATAATGAAATTTATTTACCATATTATTTAAATTATCAAATGAATTATACTGTAAAACAATTATTGTTAATATGTGAATATTACGGAATTTCAAAAAATAATAAATTAAATAAATGTAATAAAGACCAACTGATACAGCATTTATTGATATTTGAAAATAATCCTGAAAATTCAGAAATTTTTTTTAGAAGACAAAACATGTGGTTTTATATGAATGAATTAAAAAACGATAAATTTATGAAGAAATATATACTTTGGTAAAAAATCTATCATTTGATAAAAATTTAATATTTTTATAAATGATAATAAAAAATATTAAATATAATGATAATTTATATACATGGTATTATCAAAAATCAATTCTGAAATAAGTTATCCAGAATTAAAAAGTGTTGATTCCAATGATTTGCAAATGGAAGCAAATTTATATCAAATCGATTTATATAATGTGGAAATTATAATTGCTGTTGGAAATATGAAAAATACTTTTGAAGAACAAAATGTTTTATATTTCCCCATTTATTTAGTGAAGCACAATAATAAAGTTGTTCAGATTGGCTTATATGAAATTGAAGCAACTGACTACATAAGTTATTTGGATGAGGAAAACCAATTGGATGTTGAGAACTTGAATGAACCGTTAATTTACCATTTTGTGAACAAAGATATGCTTATGCAATCACGTATGGAACCAGACAAATCTTTAAAAAAACACCAAAATGATGATGATTCTGATTCGGATAATGAAAAACCGTTACCGAAAAAATCAAAAATTGAAGAAAAGATATTTGAACCTTATGAAATTCCTGATGTAAGAAAAGATATTTTTGTACAAACGCAAGGTATTGCATTGGCGCCTATTTTGAAAGAAGAATCTAGTAAACATGCAAAAGAAATTCGCGAAAAATATAAATCAGATGAATCTGAATGTTGGATTCAGAAATTCATGAAAAATAATAATTATTCCATAACAGATAATGAGGGTGGTGGTGATTGTCTATTCGCAACTATTCGCGATGCCTTTTCGAGTATTGGACAACAAACTTCTGTGAGTAAGTTAAGAAAGAAACTTTCAAATGAAGCAACCGAACAAATTTTTATGAATTACAAAGAACAATATGATATGTTTCATCAAGGTATGATTGAAGAAACAAATAAGATTAAAGAGCTTGAATTAGAATATGCTACTTTAAAACAGAAATTCACAAATACCATTCATCGCGATGAACAGAAGATGCTTTCTGAGGCAGCAAAAAAAGTCAAATCAGAGCATGACCAATTGATTCATGAGAAAAAAGTAACCGCGAATATTGTGAATGAATATAAATTCATGAAAGATATTGATACATTAGAAAAATTCAAACAGAAAATTCGGACATGTGAATTCTGGGCAGAAACATGGGCCATCTCAACATTAGAGAGAATATTAAATATAAAATTCGTTATTTTTTCTAATGAAGCTTATAAAAATGATGATATCAATAATGTATTACAATGTGGACAGTTAAACGACTCAATTCTGGAAAACAAGGGTATATTTGTTCCAGATTTTTATATAGTACTGGATTATACAGGTTCGCATTACAAGTTAGTAGGCTATAAAAAGAAGATGATTTTTAAATTTTGCGAAATTCCCTACGATATGAAGCGAATGATTGCAGACAAGTGCATGGAAAAGAATGCAGGACCCTTTGTATTGATACCTGATTTTCAGAAATTTAAAAAGAGTTATTCTTCTGGTGACTCGGATAAAATGGAACCGCAATATGATGATTTAAATGAAGCAAAGTTGCGTAATTTATATGATGATCGTGTTTCCTTTCTTTTTTATCCAAAATCGAATGATAAACCTCTTCCAGGGAAGGGTTCCGGAGAGATTATCTCAAATGATCGTTTAAAAGATTTTACAGAATTAGCCACTATTCCTCAATGGAGAAAGAAGTTGAGTAGTTTTTGGATTCAACCTTTTACATTGGATAATCATAAATGGTCAAGTGTTGAACATTATTATCAAGGATCTAAATTTAAGAAGACACATCCGGAATTTTATTTGAGTTTCTCTCTAGATTCTGGAACTGAATTGTCGAAGGATGCTAGTTTAGCCAAGGCGGCTGGTGGAAAAACTGGTAAATTAAAAGGCGAATTGCTTCGTCCTGTTGAAGTTCAAATAGATCCTGATTTTTATAATAAGCGTTCAAAACAAGAACTGTACAATGCTCAATATGTGAAGTTTTCACAAAATGAGGATTTGAAGAAATTGCTGTTGGCTACACAGAATGCAAAATTGGAAAGTTTTCATAAAGGTAAATCGCCTGAAATAAGAGAGGAATTGATGTTGGTTCGCGATAAAATTAAACGATCACTAATATAATAATGTAATGTAATACAAAATAAAAATATATTTTATATTACTAAAAAATCATCTAAAGATTTTTTATTATTTATTATAATGAAATTGATTATAATAAATTTCTTATTATTATTATCTGAATGTGTTTTTTCGTTTCTGCATTTTAAAAAAACATATCATACAAGAACTCTAACAAATCCAATTTATATGCAAATTGATCCACCTACTCGAGATATTATAAAGTATAAACCTTACTTGGAACAAAAACCTCTTGGTAAATTGTACCAGGATATTGAAAATCACAATGTAGATGGTTTGATTTTTTCAAGTGATTTAACTACCATCTATTCAAAAAAACATTTAGAAAACAAAGATGTAAATGATTTTGGTTATGATTCGAATTCTATTATAACAGATTATTCAGTAACAAATACACATCCTTTTTTAGTCAATCAAATTGTTGAAACATCAAATAAAAATAAAGTAGTAACAAATTTTTTGGTTGAACCAACCAATACTTATAGTAATGCAATAACTGATGGTTTAAAATTTATAGGAAATGCATTTGATGCATTTTTCTTCCCAACCATTCTTTTTTTTACAGCGCTCAGTTTTTTTAATGCACGGCGAAATACAGGAACAACAAATAATCCTTTTTTACCGATGGGATTGAATAATCAAGTAAATAAAGATAAAATCAATATGCAAAAGGCAAATATTTCATTAAGTAGTTGGGCAGGTAGTCCAGAGATTTTTGAAGAATGTTTTGAAGTAGTTTCTTATTTGAAAAATTCGACGGTGTATAAAAATGCTGGTGCTGAAGTGCCAAAAGGTATTTTACTAGAAGGACCTCCAGGAACAGGAAAAACTTTAATCGCTAAGGCTATTGCGAGTGAAGCTGATGCGAATTTTATTTCGATTTCCGCGAGTGAATTCGTTGAATTATTTGTAGGAATGGGAGCAGCCAAAGTGCGTAATTTATTTGAACAAGCCCGTAAAAATACTCCATGTATTATTTTTATTGATGAGATTGATGCGGTTGGTAGACAAAGAGGTGCAGGAATTAATATGGGAAATGATGAAAGGGAACAGACGTTGAATCAACTACTTGCAGAAATGGATGGATTTGCACAAAATCAAGATATTCTAGTAATTGCTGCGACCAATCGTAAGGATGTATTGGATGCCGCTTTATTGCGTCCTGGTCGTTTTGACCGTATTATTAATGTTCCGCTTCCTGACCGTAATTCAAGAAAAGATATTTTGAATGTATACTTAAAAAATAAACAAGTGAATCAAACAACAGTGAATATCAATTTGTTGTCAGAAATGACGGCTGGATTTTCAGGTGCTCAACTAAAAAATCTTATAAATGAAGCAGCTATTAATGCTGCGCGTGTTGGTAAAACTGTGATTACACAACGCAATATTGAAGATGCTCTTGAAAAAATAGTGGTTGGAATTATTAAAAGGGTTGATACAAGAAAAGAGGATATTTTACATCGTGTTGCGATTCATGAAATGGGTCATGGTTTTCTGGCTTATCTCTTCTCTGAATACTTTGAATTGAAAAAAATAACGATTCAAAGTACTTATAATGGTGCTGGAGGTTATACATTGTTTAATGAATATCCTGAAATTAGTGAAGGTGGAATGTATACAAAGGATTTATTAAAAAAACGATTAATTGTGATTTTGGGAGGAAAAGCTGCCGAATATGTTTTTTATGATGAGAATTATGTTTCTGTGGGAGCAATTCAAGATTTAAAACAGGCAAATTCGCTGGCTCAACGTATGATTGGTAATTTTGGTATGGGAAATGAATTAAAAGTTTTTTTTAATGAAAACACAGATGCAGAGAGAAATCCGTTTTTGGGTAGAAGTTTAGGAATGGGGGATCGATATTCCGATAAAACAAAAGAATTATTTGATCGTGAATCATTAGAATTAATAAATGAGGCTTATCATGAAGCAGTTGAAATAATTCGTGATAATAAATTATTATTTACTGAATTAGTTCATACATTACAACAAAATGTGACCTTATACGGTAATTTTATTCAAGATTATGCTTTTAAAAATAATTTTGTTCTTGTAAATAAATATAATAAAGAAATTAATAATACTAATTTGTATTGGGAATAATTTATTTTTAGCGAATAATATTTTGTGGTGGTATCGATCTTTGTTGTAAATTTCTCGCATTATTTAATGTATTCAAATTAGACGCTGTATTTACATTAGACACTGTATTTACATTAGACGCTGTATTTACATTAGACGCTGTATTATAACCTTGACTATATGTATTCGGACAATTTGAACCATTTACATCCAACCTTGAGTTTACACCATCTGGACAACATCCAAATTGTGTAAGAGAACAACAACCTGGTACATTTGAACAATTTGAAGGTGTTTGGATATAACCAAATTGTTGTGATTCAGAATTTTGAGTTGAAGAAATTGAAACATGTTGTAAAATAATTAGTATTAATAAAATAATTGCTAAAACAATAATCAATTTACTATCCATATATATATCATATTATTTTTTATTCAATTTATTCGTTTTATTTTTTTAGTTTTATTCTTTTTTATTTTATCTATTTTTTTTATTTTATTGTATTTTTTACCTCCTAGAGCTCCAAGTATAAAAGGTGTTGCTACAATACCCCCAGTTACAGTAAAAGGAACCAATATATCCTTATCTACTTTGGGCATATTTATTTTTGACGTATTCATTTTTGGTATATTTATTTTTGATTTTTGTTTTTCTTCATAATTTGGGTCACATTTATCAGCATCATAATTTAAAATGAATTTTTCAAAATAATAAATATTTTTAATATAATCAATGACCAATATAAATTCAAACCTGCCGCAACTATTTTCCGGATCTAACTCCTGATTATAAGATATTATTACATCCGATGAATAAAAACGTTTGCATATTTTAGTATTTTTATCTAACGTTAATTCAATTTTTATTTTTGTATTTAAAAATGTGCACGTTTCCGGGGCGAGTACATTTAACATATTAATAAGAATTAAATCAACTATTTGGTTTAATATATTTTGACAGCATGCAATTCCGATTTGATTGATTAAATTGTAATCAATATTTTTACTTGTTTTTTTAAAATAATTAATTAACATTAAATTAAAATAATCAGCCTTTTCTATAAAAGAAGTGCCACCATTTTCATCTTCTTTACTTATAAATTTATAACTATCACCATTTATAAATAACGGTATACGTGAAGTATCTTTACCGATTTGTTCCTTTAAATCACTTATGTTTAATGTACTATTTTGTTTGAAAAAATATTTGGATTTTGCATATAACGTATAACTCAAAAATTTATTTAAATCGGATATTGGATTCTGTTTTATGGATTGATTGAAATTTATTATTTTATTGTTTTTATTACTAATAAAATTATCATCAATATCAAAATAAAAAGACAAATTTTTTGTTTTTTCTACATTTGTTTGATATTCATTATAGTGTGAGTTTATATATTTAATGATTTTAGTATTTGGTAAAGATGGTTGATTATAAAAATTATTTATATAATAGTTTTCGTTATTTTGTTTGGTGAGTTGTTTATTTTTAAGTGTTTGTGCTGCTTTTTTGTTTCGTTTTAAACGTGATTTTGTAGTATTATTAATTTGATTTGTATTATTGATATTATTTATATTATTGATTTGATTCATATTATATATTGATAATAATATAAATTTCGAAAATATCTAAAAATAATAAAATATGAATAATATAAGAAATGAAATTGACTTCACATAGCCGAACATTGATTCCTTTTTTTATTGATCAGAAAACAACGTCAAAATTAAGTTATACTAATGAAACAACTGATACAAATGAAATTTTAGAGGATATTTATCATGATATATACAATGCCAATATTTTTTTGAATACAATAAAACATAAATTGGGACCCAAATTTTATGAAATAACAATAAAAAAAATAATGAATGTTTATCATATTCCCAAACCGAAGACTTTTAATTCAAATAGTTTTCCACAAAAAATACGACAATATATAGATGAAATGTCCTTGACGGAAATTTGCTATTCTTTTTCTCTCTTTGAACGAAATATAAAGTTATATTTTATCACAGAAGAATTAGATTCTAAAATCAATACTCAAACTTACAATAAGTATGTAGAAACTATTGTGATGTGGTTATACATATTAAATGAATATTCTTCTAAAAAATGTTCGAAAAATTTTACAGTATATTTTTATTTTACTTCTCTCAAGAAAAAATTACCGGAATCTAATATTGAAATATTAGATGAAAATCATGTAAATACAGCTTTTACATCTACCTGTCCTCGGGATTCTGAGATTATTATTTTTAGAAGAGAAGAATGGTTAAAGGTGTTTATTCACGAAACATTTCATAATTTTGCGCTGGATTTTTCGGACATGAGTCAACATCATTGTAAACAAAAAATCCTCTCTATTTTCCCTGTAAATTCTGATGTGAATTTATATGAATCTTATACTGAATTTTGGGCTGAATTTATTAATTGTTGTTTTGCAAGTTTTATTATAATGAAAAATAAAAATAATTTTGATTTGTTTCAGAAACATTTTCATTATTTTATTGATTTAGAGAGAAAATATAGTTTTTTTCAAATGGTGAAAACGTTGTATTTCATGGGTTTACATTACAAAGATTTATACAAAACAAGCAAACAAGAAACTGTTATGTTAAGAAATACATTATACAAGGAAAATACAAACGTGTTGTCCTATTATATCATAAAAACCATTTTAATCAATCATTATCCACAATTTTTGCATTGGTGTAAAACAAACAATCACTCTTTATTACAATTTAAAAAAACTGAATCCAATTTGGAAAATTATTGTGATTTTATTGGAAAATACTATAAATCAAGATCTATGTTGGAATGTGTAAAAGAAACAGAAAATTATTTTTACTATTTAAATAATCAAAAAAAAAATAAAAAACAAAATTTAACATTTTTATTAAATAATATGCGTATGAGTATTTGTGAGATGGGTTAACATTTTTATAAAAGTCGATGAGTATTACAATAATCACAGTTATGCATTGCTTCTCTCTTACATTTATTTCCTGATTTTGTATATTTTAGGCAAATATATTTATAACAACCATTTCCGATTGATTTTTTATTTGCTTTCCATAACTGACTTGCTTCGTCAAAATCTATGTTGACATCATATATTTTTTTTTGTTGATTATCACTACGTGTTTGCATTTTTAAAACTATGTTATAAATTTATTTATAATTAAAGTAATTGAATATAATTTTATTTCAATTTTTTATTATTTTATTCGTTTATTTTAATATAATTAATTAAATTACTATATTAAAATAAATGGTGTATAAATATAAAGTTTCATTGTGTGTTGTTATTAAAAATGAGAAAGATTATATGGATGAATTTCTCGAACATTATATTGGTCAAGGTGTAGATCAAATATATATAATTAATAATAATAGTACAGATAATATTGAATATTATATAAGAAATCATAAATATAGTGATAAAATAACATTAATAAATGATAATACAGATATGAAATATACAAGTAACAATTGTAGTAATATTCATAAAGAAATATTGGATAAAAACTTGTATCATATTTTAAAGGAAGAAACAGAATGGGCTATGATAGTTGATATGGATGAATTTATTACTGGTAAAAATGGTTATACAATTTCTAGTTACATAGATAGTTTAAATAGTGATGTAAATGCAGTATATATATATTGGTCTATTATACAACCTCTATTAGATAATGAAAGAAATGTTTCTGAATCATTTTCTATTAAAAAATCAAGAAAAAGAATAAATTTAGATTTATTTGATAAAATATCAGGTGATATAGTATGGGCATCTAAATTTGGTAAATCTTTGTTTAGAACATGTGCACTAATTGAAGAAAGAAAATTCTGGATACATAAGGTACCTATTTTTGGTAAACGTATTACAAATTATAATACGGTAAGTACATCATGGTATGATAATGTGGATGATATTGATTTCACTGAAGAAAATTATAATAAATTAAATATTGTATTAAATCATTATGCTATAAGAGATAGAAAAGATTATTTAAAACGTTGTGAAACAATGCGTACAACTGATAACGATACTAAAAGATTTTATTCACAAGCATTGATAAATATTTGTAGTTTAAGTGATGAATATTTAGTAGATGATTTTGTTATATAAAATAAAATTGATTATTATTCTTAATTTTATAATAATAATAATAATAATAATAATAATAATAATAATAATAATAATAATAATAATAATAATTTTTAAATGGGTATAAAATATTTAAATCGATTTTTAAGAGAACAGTGTGAATCTTCTATAAAAATGGTTTCCATGTCAGAATTGTCTGGTAAAAAAATTGTTGTAGATATAAGTATTTATTTATTTAAATATGCTTCAGAAGGTACTTTAATTGAAAATATTTATTTAATGATTTCTATCTTTCATTATTATAGAATCATTCCTATATTTATATTTGATGGAAAACCCCCCTCAGAAAAAAAAAATTTAATTCAGAAAAGGAGAGAAGATCGAAAAGCTGCAGAAAAGGAATTTAATATTTTAAAAAATCAATTGATCCATAATGAAACAATTGATGAAGAAGACAAACAAGAAATACAAACTCAAATGGATTTATTGAAAAGGCAATTTATTTCTGTAAACAAAGAACAAATAGAAGAAGTAAAAAACCTGATTCAATCTTATGGTGCCACTTATTATGATGCACCCGGGGAAGCAGATGAATTATGTGCTTCTCTTGTTATAAAAAATAAGGTTTGGGCGTGTTTAAGTGAAGATATGGACATGTTTGTTTATGGTTGTACACGAGTCATTCGATATTTTAGTCTTTTAAATCATACTGCCGTTTTGTATGATATGAAAGGAATATTAGAACAATTAGGTGTTTCTCAAAAAGAATTAAGAGAAATATGTGTTTTGTCTGGTACAGATTATAATATAAATGCTGATTCAAATTCTAAAATATCATCTACTTTATACACAACATTAAAAATATTTAAAAAATATAGAAGAAATAGGGAAAACGAAATGATCGAATTTTATGATTGGATACAACAAAATGCTGAATGCATAAATGATATTAATTTACTTTATAAAATAAATTCCATGTTTGATTTATCTGAAAATACTTCATATATGATTGAAGATTTTGAAAATAAACGAATTTCGAATGGTGCAATCGATAAAGAAAAAATGAAAATAATTTTAAGGAAAGAAGGATTTATCTACTTTTAGTCTGCTTTTTAGAAAAAAGTGAAGCAAAAAAATCAATTATATATTCATTTTATATAATTATAAAAATTTAAATATATTTTATTTCAATATGGATCTCTTACATTTTGTAAATATTTTTTTTCAAAAAATAGTGTTTTAATATTATTTTTGTGTAAAACAATACTTAATAATGATTGATCATGTCTATGCTCATTAAATATATTACTATTTTGTATTTTGCTTGGTGAATCTGTTATGTCTTCATAAATACAACACATATCTAACCATTCTTGAATATATTTGATAGTATTAGTATTTTTTTTTATAATTAAAGCGCCCGCCCAACAATCTTCTGCATTTTTATTAAATATTTTATCATACATGTTGTATTTTAAAATAACATCCATTTTACACCAATTTTTCATATACCATACGTTTTCATTTGGTTTATTTTTCCATATTAATAAATCATTCACTTTCATATAATCTGAATATAAATTTGTAAATTCTTCAGTAAAAAAATATTTAGAGTCTACATAAAAAATTATATCATATTCTTTTATTTTTTTTAATGTTTCATTAATAATGTATGGTTTCCATAACCAATAACCACCTCCACGACTACAATTAAGTATATTTTCATTTTTAACAATAAAATCTTTGTCTATATCACTTTTATTGAATATTATTATTTCAAATTCTTTACCATATATTTTTACAGATTCTAATAATCTATCTATATGATTATTATGTGTATTATCATTATAAACCAAAAAATATAACATATATATATTATTTTAATTAAATAATTTTTTTTTAACGTTTGAAACGATAAAACAAAAAATATAAAAAATTAAAACTTAAATATATTTTAAATGTATAATAAATGTTAGATTTATATAATCAACAATATGACCGAGAAACATTAAAAAAACATATATATACTGTTAACTTAATAGATTTATTGAAAACTCAAAAAATAGATGCGCAATTTGCTGTTCGTTATTTATTACAACCAAAATATCAATTGAAACCTGAAGAAATGTTAATAACACCGAAAATTATTTTATATTATCAACCTCATATTAGTGAATCATCATTGGAAATTGAAATGAATTTATATGATTCAGATGATGATTCTGTTGATAATTTTGAAAATATACTTTTAGAAAAAGTATAGCAAAATAAATATTATATTTTTAGAAAAGTAATTGAATATTTTTCTAAAAATATAATATTTATTTAGGATTGTATATCCAAATCTCGTTTGGACACCATAAATTTGAATTATGATCATATTTAATACCATTATTTTTTTGGATTTGCTTAATTATATAATTACAAAAAGAAAACAATGGAAATCTTATAGCCAATATATCTTTTTCAAAGTTGATTTTGATTTCTTCATTTAAGGTATATATTCGTTTTTGTAAGCTTAAATCTGTATGTAAATGAATAATTCTATGTTTATTTTCATTCCACAATTTGTTATATTTATCATAATTTTCATCATCGTTTTCATAAAAATATTTAACAGTCAATATCATATAATATATTTTATATAATTTTTATTAAATTACATAAAACAAATTTAAAATTTTTATATTTTTTTTATATTTTTGCATTTAAGCAGATGTAGCTTCTTTGGAAGCCTTAGCAAAATGTGGACTCATGTACTTTTGTAAGTTAAAATATGTAAGCTCATCAGTTTTCTTGAGCTTTAAAAGAGTAGCAAGCTTAGCGTCTGGATTGATCTTTCTACCATTTGACTTGTCTTGAAGATCGTGATTGCGGACATAGTTATTAATTTCACGTGTAACTTCTGTGCGAGCCATTTCGGAACCAACAGGCTTAGATAAAAAAGTTGCTAATTCATCACTAATGCGTGTTGGCTTAACAAAACCAGATGGAGCGCGGTTTCCAGCCTTGCGCTTGCGTTTAGAATTTTGCTTTTGTGCGGTTTTCATTTCGCGAGTCCATTTCTTCTCAAGAGCACGAAATTCTGATTTTAATGAAGAAATAAGTGTTCCAAGCTGTTGGAGCTTAGCAACAAATTCAAGAGATTGTTCATTGGTTGGTTCATCTACTTCAACCGATTCTTGGGTAGAAGCAACAACAGGAGTATCTACAACAGGAGTTGGAGCAGTCTCTAATTTTGGGGCTTTTACAGCTTTTACTTTCTTCTCTTTAACAGGAGCTGCTGTTTCAGCAACAACAGGTGTGGTAACAGTGGTTTCAGCAACAACAGGCTCAGTAGTCTTCGATGATTTCTTAGGCATCTTATTATACTATATCTAAATAAATTGTTTTTAAGTGATTTAACGCAAATAATATATATTGTTACGTGAATATGCAATGAAAATTATTGAATAAAATTTTTTTTAAAAAACAGCGAATGATTCAAAAAGCCAGGGAAGCGCTGCAGCAGCTGTATGATTGACTAAAGTCAATGATCCTAGAACATAATATGCACCTAAGGTTTTACTATCATTATTAATACCAATAATTACAAATTTCTCTAAAATTTCCAAAACAGATTTTTTAACATTGGTTAAATCCATTTCTGTTTGAATATAGTTCATATTCATATTATAAAATGGGTTACCATGAGGAGGGCATATATTTCGTTTAATATCCATAGAAAGTTGAGCACGATAATTCCAAATATCAGCTAATTCTCTTATTAATTTCATAATTTGTGTTCGATTCAAAGAGAGAAACCACACAGGATCACTATAATTTCCTAAAGCATCTATATTTTGAAATAAATTAAGAGTTCTTAATTCGAGTGTTTTTTCATTTGATAATGTATTGGAAACATCTTCCATTTCCAAATTTATTTTTGTTTTAAATATTCTGCTCATTTTTAAAATAGATTTTACATTTTTAACAACCTCATCTGATATCAAGCTACGATTATAAGGATTTCTAATTTCTTTCATACATTTATTACTTTTAAAAATTAAATGATAGAGAGAAGTAATATCAAAACCATATATAAAACCGTCTGAATCTTGATAACTGAAAAATTGATACAAAGGTATTTCATTTATTTCCTCCATGCTTATAAAATCAGTGTTATTGGTACATAATTTTCTATTTTTAAATGCGGGACCATAATATAAAATAAATTTTCGTAACAATATACCTCTAAACATTTTTTGAATTTTTATTACATAAAAAGAGAGTTTTAAATAGACAAAAATTCGATTTATTAATTCATTCTTGTTTCCACCAACTTTTAATTTGTAAAATTTAGCAAAATTTTTTAATTGCTGTAAATTGTAATTATAATCAAATAATATTTGATAATTTTGTATTGTTGGAATACTAATATTTTCTTCTTCTATTTTTTTTGTTTTTTTTTTTTTTAAGG
>Ga0214923_10003419_pt1 | contig 19904 bp, 5 predicted proteins | sample LL1510_MetaG_FD_177993 | JGI IMG/M metagenome (GOLD analysis project Ga0214923, IMG submission 177993) | Freshwater microbial communities from Lake Lanier, Atlanta, Georgia, United States - LL-1510 | ecosystem: Environmental > Aquatic > Freshwater > Lake | place: USA: Georgia | collected 2015-10-15
CAAGGCCCGAGTGAATAAAAATGGTTTTCACTCATTGAATGGTCGGATATACGTATGCATATACTTCACTTTTCACTCAATGAGTACTTGCGAAAACGGATGAGTCCATATACGTTGCCTAGCTATAATTGAGTTTTTAAGTGGTTAATATTAATGAATTATGGTAAAATTCGTGCCCATTAGGTTTTAAATAGATCGGATGTGTTATGAAAATCACTGGAGAGAATCTAGGCTGTTGGTTGCTATCCCCCCCGGATACCGTCATAGAAGTAGAAAAAGAGGCGTTAACAGCAGAGGAATTGACGGTATTTTTGCAGCGATTTTCAAAACAAGCACACCAATCAATGCATCAAAATGCCTTGACACTCGTATTCAAAGCTCCTTTGTCTGAAGGGGCTTTAGAGCAATTAGCAGAATGTTTTAAAACGCGACCAGAATCGCTTCTTTTGCCCCACGTATCCTTTCATGTCGATAAAAACAGGTTACAACAACCGGCCTTTCTGGCAGCGCTTCGGTCACTGCCGTTTATCCAATTAAAACGACTGTCTCTTGTTTTCTCAAAAGAAGAATTGAAAACATCGGCTCAAGAGATAGCAAGTCATTTAGAAAAAAACGTTTTAGACCTTATTCAATATCCGGTGATGATTTGTGAAGAAGCAACCGATCAGCCCTCAAAGGATGGTCTATTTAATCCATTTGTTATGAGAGTGATTGAGCGAATTCAGCAGTATAACCAAGCGCAACGTTGGAATATAGGTGTGTCTAAAGCACCATTAGAACCAACTAGAAAAGAGTTCCAGCCTTTAGACAAAACGATCCCTTTGAAGACGTTAATAAAACCACGGGGTAGTCCGTCAAGAGGGGATTATGATCTTTTTATCAAATTAGAAGTACAACATATTGAGGTTGAACAACTGCAGCAAACAGAAGTGATAAATGAGCTGATGCAGGTGACCATGCAACAACAAGAGACAGAGGAAATTGGTATTTATGAGGGGAAATGGATTGATTTTTATGGACTTACTCATCACTATAAAATCAAGCCCGAACTACACGGCGTGTTTGAGAAAGAACTGTTCGGATACATGCCTCGTGCCATAGCTTTTCTAACGCCCGCAGCAGCTCAAAAAATCGAAGAAAACCAAACATCGCTAGTCACTTTTAATATTGATAATTTACCGCATAATTTTGTATTAAAAAAACGCTATGATAAGTTTCACAGAGTTAGAACGAATGTAGAGGCAGACGATTGGCAGCTGATATTAGATTATGACCCTGCTGCTGAAAGGGTAACTAACGCCTATACCCCAAAAGAAGGCTTAGCACCGTTATCTCCTATCCCAATTTACCCCATTGAGCTACCCGCGACCGTAAAAGAAAAAGTACTCGCTTTTCATTTGGATAGCGCTTCAAAACAACTGGATAACCTTTGGATTCGGTATGGTGACAAAGGCGTGGATTATTTCTTGGATGCACTTAAAGGATTAGATGAACAGCATTCTGGCTTATCTACTTTTGTTATGAACCATTATTTGCGGTACTTCCCTCACTGGGATCACTTCCTGGATGGGAATGAGTTTATTGATGCACTGGATAAAATCAAAGGCTATGAAACAGATAAAATCCGATGTTTTAAAGCATTTCTTGAGAATAGGGATAATTCCCCCTTTGATTTTAAGGACATGGTCTATGGCTTTGAAACTTTTTGGTCTGAGTGGGAAGCCCTCGCTAAAAAAAACGAGGTGAATCCTGCTGATATTATTGGTAAATGGGCACAATACTCCGTAGGGAACCCCATTGTTTACATGGAGCGATTAATCACTATTCTTAAAAATGCTCGTAATCTTCATGAGCAAGTGGCTTGTTTATCTAGATTGGATGGGACATCTTCAACACCACTCTTCTTGGATAATTATGGCCCTTACCATGCCTCCAAAGAGGGTTTGTATATTGTAGGGCCTGACATGGGGTTTAATTACGACCCTTCATTTGAGGCAAAATATGCCTTTCAAGGGAAAACTGAAGGGCTATATCAAGAGACCTGGCAAACACTCTATTCGGCAGCCGAGTTGGCTTTCTATTTTCCAAAAAAGAGACAGGAAAAATTTTTACAACAAGCCTACCGATTTATAGGGCAACAGCCTAAAGGGGTGCGGGTCGATGACTTTGTGCTTGGGCTTCAAGCCGTTTTAAAAAACCCTGATCGATCTCGCCTAAAAAAGACGATTGCTGAAATCGTGATGACCGCTTTATTTTTTGTAGTTCATGAACGTTATAAAGGAGAGCTGTCGGTCGAAGCCTTATTAGAAGGGGTAGCGGGTGGTGTCATTGAGTCTAAGGATCCTTTTGATCCTAAGAGCCTCCCTTTTAAAGATCTAAAACTCATTCCTTCATTAATAACGTTTTTTGAACAAGGCATCCATTTAAATGAAAGAGAGGGGATAGCCTTGTGCCAAAGTATTAATTTACTTGAGGCAACCAGAGATATAGATAAAGAGAAGTACATTGAAAAGCTCTTTCAAAGTCTAAAGCATAATAATTATGCGACACTCAATTATTTGAATTTCTTATCAACGCAATGTGTTTTTGAAAGCGATAGACGGGTGTTTGAAGGAGAAACCGTTTGGACTTCGGGTATATTAGCACGACCATTTACATATGCATTAGATACAACCAATTACTTGATGCAACATCAAGGATTAGCGAATTTTTATGGAGAAGATTTGCTCTTGTTTTCAGAATTAATTAATGAGCGACTCAATGAGCAGGGTGTTTTGCAGGCACCCGGTCGTTGGTGTAGTGGTCCTACGGATGGAACTAGAGAAAGAAATTATTATGAAGGGCTTTCAAAAGAGGAGGTCGGATGTGGCCTTCTTAAATTGACTCACGACCCGTCCAAACTAATCGGATCGAAGTTTCATATCGTCTATTCCGAGCTTTCACAGGCTTTAAAAGCGCAAATTATCACAGTTGAAAAGCCTATTTACATCATTTGCAACACCCAAACAGGAACCTATAAAATAGGTTATGCGGCTTTTAATTATGACCGTGGTTCTTTTTACAGAGAAAAAGAAATCAAGGATAAGAAACTACGTGAACGATTAGCCACTTATGCTTCAAAAAATGCGACTGAAATCACAGCACTAGAGGATGTTATTTTAATCGATATCTTGCTTCATGCGTGGAGTGACGACAAAAATCTCTATGCATGCCGATGTTTAAAGCGTGATGTTTTATATCAACTTTTAAACAAACATGACGGATTGATTCTGTACAAAGACCTGATTTTCTATAATACCCGTTCTCCTCGAGAGCCTTATTGTTCCCCTCAATATTTGAATACTCTTTCTATAGACGATCAAGAGCAATTAAAAGCGTTGATGAACGATCAAAAAGATGACGAATTGTACCTTGCAACGCCCGAGCAATTAAAGAAAATACAACCCCTTGTCAACCGCCCAAATTATCTTATTAATGATCTGGATGAGGTCAAGGCTATATTGCTTCAAGGGATCTCAGATACTCCCAATAATATTGTCTGTGCATATAAGGCCATAGTTTCTGCAAGACAGTATTTTAAATCCCCGCAATTTATAAAAGCGTTCAAAGAAATTGGCGCATTGGACCTCTACGATCCCAAGGCGGTTGAAACCATTTTAACCAAACACGGATTCGTATTGAAAACGGATTTACCCGAAGTATTTTCTAGAAATAGCCAATCGGTCAGGCATGCGATGATTTCATTATTGCTGGCGTTAGAAACAGGTCATTTCGGTTCACTAAACCCAAACCTGGACGATCCAGACGTTCAAGCTCGTATGGCAAGGGCGGCGGTATTAGAGGAATTAGATATCAAAGCCTTGCGTGATTTATTAACGGAAGCCTGGAAAAGCCCGGCCAGTACCATGATGTCTTATGTCACAAAAATAGCGTTGAAACCCTTGCTGTTGCAACTGAAGCATGCCGTGTTCAATGAAGCCTTTCAACAGGTTGATAAGGGACCTTGTCTCAATGTTATCAAAACAAAGCTGATTCAATTACCTGAGTTTGTTCAGGCCAATGATTTTGAAAAAATAAACTTGATGTTCGGGCAAGCAGAAACCTTGGTTACCTTGTTATCAGGCATCATGGCTCGTCCAAATTTTAAATCCCATCAGGTCGAGATGACCCAATTATTTAATCAACACGTGGATTTTTCAAATTACGATTACAACACCATCCTAAGGCTTTTCAGTGTATTCCATGCGATGCCCTTCAGAGATTATCAGGTACTATTGAAAGATTTTTTTGTTCACAGCAATCATCATAAGAAGAGCAAAGAACAGCGGTTGGAGCTAATATCTCTCATAGAACGTCTTCATGAGTTAGATTTCCCCTCGCCTTATATCGCTAAATGCATGGGATTTTATGCCCTCACTACGGATTCAACGTTCGATGATTTTTTAACGAAGGTCGTTATTTTATTTCAAAAAAATAAAAAGGACGAATTATTGCAGTTTATGATGGAAATGAAACAGGAGGAGGCACCCTTATGTTTTTCTATCAAAACGTTAACAGAAGGTTTGATTGCAGACAACAATGCCATTGCCCATCTTTTTAGACAGATGTATCTATCGAAGTCATCGGTTTTTTCACTCTTCATTAACCAATTGAAAAAATATCCACAGCGTGCTTCTGAAAAAATAATTACCATCATCGCGGCTTGTTATGAAAGTACCCCATCAAGAATCTTGGCCAGCACTCCAGTAGATTATGTCCGACTGTCTCAACGGTTAAGTCAATTGCCTCCGGTTGATTTGGAAAAGTTAAGCGATTTTTTAGCGAAATACAAAGTGAGTTTGGTTTCATTAGACGCTTCATTGCAACGACGTCTGCCCACGACGCCGATTGATGAACTTCTTCGCCAATTTGAAAAATCACCGTTTGGTAGTCGAGATTTAAAACAACAGTTTGATACCACAGAAGTAGAACGTATCATCAACAAGTTAATGAATTTAAATCGTGCACTTTCTAAACCGTATGCCTATCGTAAACAATTGATGGAAGCTTTGTTATTCGTCAATCGAGCAGGGCTCGATCTACCCGTCTATAGAAATAAGCCAGCCAGAGAATTGTCCAACGATGACATACGTGCCTTATTTCAGGAAATAAAAGCAGGGCAGCAGGCACATTTAGAACCGTTTAACCGACAAGTATATGCGTTGGGATTGATGAGAGAGGCCATGTATCGTACGACCGGCCAATTTCCTTATTCGACACAAATGATAGCAATATTGGATTGTATGATGCAGAAAGGCCATGTGATTTCAAATATTGACACGGGCCAGGGAAAAAGTTTGGTCGATACCATGAAAGCGGCTTTATTATGGCTTGACAGTACTCGGGTAGATATTAGCTCCTCCTCTGTTATTGATGCCAAACGCGATGTAGATATTTATCGTTCATTTTTATCACTCCTTGATATCCCTCATTCCAAAGATCCAATCACCGCGTCCTCTCCCATTGAAGCCTATATAACGAATGGCATCAATTACAGTACCTTGGCGCAATTAGCCTTGTTTTTTTCAAAAGCCAAAGGTGAGCAACAATCGATTGGGCAGCCTAGCGACATTGTTTCTCTCGTCATGAATGAGTCAGACGACGCTATCTTTGATGATAGAACCATCTATCGCTTTGCCATCATGGGTGGCGAAGGTCTTTTGGGTGAGGCGCATGAGTGGATTTATGATGCCATCAATCAATTTGTAGAAAAGGCAGCATTTCGCGCCGGCATGACCAGTGAACAGCAAGACATTGAATCGCTTAAACGCTTTCTTCACAGTCAGGCCATCGAACGAAAAAAATCACCTAAAATATTAGCATCGCTTGGCGATGACAAATTATTAATGTTTATAGAATCGGCCATTATGGTTAATTATCGATTGCAAGAAAATGTCGATTACATTCTTCCGAAAGAGCCGGAAATGAAACAAATCAATGGCAAGTTAAAAAAGACACGTACTGTAAAATTATTAATGAAGGATGCAAAAGTCTCTGTCGACATGCAATACGGTAATGGGATGCAACAATTACTTTACGCCAAACTAAATAGAAAATTTGGTGAGGGCCAGTTTGTTATTGAACCTGAAAGTAAAACAGTCATTTCATTGAATAATAAGAATATGATTGACTTTTATCGCTCAAAGGGAGGGCGTATTTGGGGCTCGTCTGGAACGGTAGGGGGAGATAAGGAAATTGACATTCAATATCAAAAATATGGGTTTGTATGTTCAAAAGTGGAGCCGCATCAACGAAAGCGGGTAAAAGAGCACAAAGCTGATATTTTTGAAGATGAAAAAACACAATTTAAAAAAATTATCCAACATTTAAAATCCCATCGCTTACTGAAAAAACAAAACCCCCCGGTGTTGATTTTCTTTAAAGATATTGAAACAGCAGAGCGGTTTTATAAGGATTTAAAACAGCATTATCCTGCAGCCAATAGCCAATTTTATATGGGTTTTGGCAACGAAGAACAAATCATCCGTGAAGCGGCTTTGCCTAATAAAATCACGGTAACTACCCCCGCGTTAGGACGAAATACTGATATTCTTTATGACAAAACGATTGGCATGGACGTGATTCAGACCTTTATTGGACAAGCCCGCCAAGAAAGGCAACGCAGTGGTCGAACCGGGAGGCAGGGTTCAAAAGGAGAGGTTTATTTTTATTTGAATGCAACCGATTTCAAAGGGAAAACCAAGGCTCAAATGCAAGCAGAGTTAGACGAAAAATCAGAAAATGAACGCCGCTTTAATGAAGAGCTATACAATCTGTTAGGTGCCTTATTAGTTTTTGTAGACGGGGCAGATAAAACATTTTATAGAGAACAATGGTCTGTATTTAGTGATCAGGTTGAACAACAATATCGGGCACAACAGCAGAATAACACTTACCAGCGTGAAACATTTTTGGAAGAGGTTCTTGTTAAATTTAATCAGATCTCAGAAAGAAAAATTAGCAAAGAATCGCTTGTTGCGTATAAAGCAGAGGCGGTTGTCGAGGATGTCCCATGTACCAAGGAGGTTAAATTATCAGCGTGTATTGCTCCAGAACTCGTTGCTTATCATTTTATGGACCCGGCAGGCAACATCCCATCGCCCCTTTACAGCAAGGCCTTGGTCACTGAGAAATTAGAAAAATTATTTTCAGCGGTGCATAAGAAGACATTTGCAACATTCAATAACGATTATCTGAGTTATCTCAATTCAGGGCATGCTTCCATGGCGCTCATTAGAGAAGCGCATCAAGCGTTTTTATCCGAGTATTTAAAAAAGCATGCTGCCGATGCTGATAAACAATCATTTATAAGTCGTTGGTTTGGTTTTAATAGCCAGTTAAACAAATTATCTAAAGACGGCGATTATTTGTTATTGTTCAAAACCATGATTGATATTAGTGGTCAATCTTTGTCTGTTGATGCGGTGCTGCCGGCCATCAAGGCACTACTTAAGGAATACTTGCAAACCAGTTGGTTTGTCAGTAGAGAGAAAAAGAAACAGATGCAGCAGCTCATCACAGCAGTTGGAACATGCCATGATTTGCCTTCGCTAGTAGAGTGCTTATCGACGCGTAAAATGCAAGTGCTTCGATCAGACATCAACATTAATAAAAGCAGCTTTTGGCGGCGAAAGGTCAAGCCAGTGAATGCCTCAAAGACAAGTCGGTTTCAAACGACACTGGATAGTGCCTTATCGCTTTGTGCCTCGTTAGCACCTGGAAAATCAGACGCTAAATTCATCGATGAATTAACAGGCGTATATAAAGAGACCATAGTAAAACCCGAGGCCTTCTCTTTGTTTTCTGTAAAAAAATCAGTGGACCTATTTAAAAATCAAATGCAGGGTGTTCAATACCTTGATAAAGCCAACGCAAAAGTCATAGAAAGAAGTTTGAATATGGCTTTGGAGCGCGAGTTACCCACTTGTTTTTAATGCAAGTACTTAATGGGTTTGATTGTATTTTGCGCGGAATAGTCTTGTAAGCCGCACCTTGTTGCTCTAAAATAAGCCGCTTTGATATTTTCATGCTTAATTGCAATCATCAGGAGCCTGTTAATGCCTACCGGTACATCAATTCATCCCGATCCAGCTTTGCAAGAAGGTGCTTTAGACTTTATAAAACAGTGGTTATCCACAACAAGGATTTCAGCTAGTTTTACTGGGCAGTCCATGCTTTTTAATGCGTATACCTATTTTCCGGGTGAGTTAAGTGAGGATTTTAATTTTTATCAACGGTTGGCAACCACAGGAGGGATTATCAGTGGGCTTACAGCAACTGTTGGAAGCTTTGGGGCGTTTGTTTTTTTTAAAAATAATAGTATAAATCCATCACCAGCAATTAGTCCTTGGCGTTCATTTCATCTGTCAAATATTGTAGCTGGGATAGGTAGTGTTGGTTTGGGTGCTTCTGCGTCTTGGTTTGTTGGTCATCAAGATATGGAGTTGTATAAGCAGCAAGCCATGCAGGCGATGCTTATCAATGCAACGAGATTATACGAATCCCGTAAATATAAGGAAGCAAGAACGAAACTGGATGAATTAAATGAGCAATTAGGACTTGGTTTGGGAGGTTGGGAACTTCTGCGGGCACATCGCTTCCTTGAAGAGCAGGTTGATCGAACTCATGCCTATCATAACGATAGGAGGATACAAGAGGCACTGAAAATTATTAATGGGCCAATAATGGATTTAAAGCCTTATCATGAATGGCTCCGTTTTATGAATCAAGTGGGTGAGCATGCGAGTAACATTGCTCATTTACTATGCATCATGTGGGAGTGTTCTGTGGATGCTGAGGCCTTTAGTCCGGATAATTTCAAACGTATTGAGGCCTGCGCTGTCATTTTGTCAAATCAACTGAGTAAAATTCAGGAAATGAAGCAGCAAGGATTTCTCACCGAGCCTCTTTTACAATTTATGATTACCCATTCAAGTAAAAGCCACTATATCAACGATATCTATGAGCAATTTAGGACTCATTTAGCAGGCAATCATTCAACCAGTAATAAAGCGCAAATTTCACGCGCTCTTTTGGATAGTATTCAAGAGTTTCAGGACGTAGAACAAAAAAATCGAGATCAATTGTCTATTTTAGAGAATCGAAATAAGGCGCCAAGTCCTTTACAGACCGGAACCATCTTTCCTTCTAATGTAGGCTCAAATGACGCATCGGCTGAAGATAAAAAACTTTTAGCGGATATTGAGAGGGCCAGCGAATTGCTGAGCAGAGAAAAAGACGCTTATACTAAAAAATTTGTGTATGCAGAGCAGCCCGGTTGGTTAAAGAGGCAATGCGCCGTTTTAGATGGTTTTGCTAATAAGCTCTTGAAACTAAATCAACAAGTAAGTCAGAGAATCCGTCGTTTTGAAGGGCCGCGTGAAGCCTCTTCTAACTCCATGACACCTTAAAACCCTTCATCCTTATCGATAGGACTATACATGACCAAAGTAAGAGAATTATTTGGGGTAGATAAACTACCGCCTTTATTTATGAATACTATAGATAACACCATTCATTTGGATCAACCCCCCGAACTATTATCTCTTGACAAGGTGTTATCTTTAGAGCGGCCGGCACACCTAAAATATGTGATCACTGTCAGGGGCGAACTTCTTATAACGACTCCAAATCGTATTATTAATGTAAAAGATTTTAGCATGGAGCCTATCCCTATTCCGATTAAGACGTACCACTCGGAGATTGCACAAAAAAAGCCGATCGTTTTAGGCGGAGATTTTTTTGTTGACCCAGATGGTTCTATTGAAATGAATAATTCAACAGGCCATTACCTCTGCGAGGGGATGGAAAAAAATAAAGACATTGCCACCATTGCACAACATGTGGCCAAGCGACATGGGTATTCAAGGGTAACGTTTGAAAGTCACAGTGATTTTAATGACCATAAACGAAAACCTCAAAAAATCCCTCAAAGTGTCAGACCAGATGATACTGCCTTTGCAGGTAAAGCGAACTCCTCGACGGATTTGCCAAATACCAGGGAGTACCATGTACTCAATGGCAATGAAGGATTGGGTGGCAAACCGACATTGGATATGCCTAGACCCACAGCAAACGCGAGATCAGAACCGCGAGCTGGAAAATCTTCCCCGCATAAATATCAGCCCGTGGATTCTGCTTTCCCTGCAACAGAACCAAGTGTTGACGTCGGTCAACCGACTGATTCCGTGGCATCATCGTCCACTTCTCAAGCTCATGCATCAGGAGCATCGAAGGCAACATGGAAATCAACGATGAGACCGCTTAAGCCAGATAGGGCTAGTTTTTTAATGAAAGATGAGGAATCAACCCAGTTTTTATCCGATTTATTCAAAGATCCTGACGCACAACATTTCATGGATGCCTTTGGGGTCATTACTGAGGTGACGACTGATGGTGTTCGCTTCAGGGATCGTGTTGCAAGGATAGAGGACGTTGCGCTTACAAAATTAAAGCCGGTTCAAACTCATTATAGCTGGGCGCAAATCAATGAGTATGGGAAGAAAATAGAAGGGGATGCTTCTCAATTACTAGATCCTCCTTTTGGGCAATCACAGCCAAAAAATTCTTCAACCCCCTCAAAAGTGATACATGGCCTCATGACTATAATGCATCTTTATTTAGCAGGTACACATATTCATATGGCCGCAGAACGTGAACCTGATAAGGATCCAGGCCGATGGGTTGCACGTGGTCTTTTGGATTATTCAGTCAAGCTTATGTTGGGTAAGGCTTTTTGTGGAACATTTTTTTTGCCAGCAGAAATATTGGCAAGTTTGCCCGATACATCAGCGCTTGAAAAAAATTTACAGATTGCTCTTCATGAAGATTATCGGGGTGTTGCGGGGTTTATGGAGGTTAGTGAATTATTTGACCGTCATGCTCAACACGCTACGGCCTCATTTACAAAGTACGTCGCTCATGTTGCCCTAGCGCCGACCACTTATCTATATGAGAAGGCAGCTACCCCCTTTCTTGATCGGGTGTTTGCACAATACGATAGGTTGACAAATAAGCTCCAAGGAACTTGGCTTGATCATCAAGACCGTACGGATACGTTATTACAGCAACTGGAATCTAATACCTATACTGGTCTAGCAGGTCTTATGCAGTGGAGCGATGACCTAGAACGATTATCTCAGCAATCACTGACACTGCCTTATCTTGCAGTTGCTGCAGCAGCAAGTGTTGTTGCCAAAGGAGCCCAAGATGCGGTTAAAGACACCAAAAACGCAGTTTCTGAGAACTATGGGGCGCTGACGGCTAAGATGAAAGGCTCGGTTTTGGATACTCAAGACCGAACCGATGAATTGAGTTGGCAAGTTGCGAAAGAGCCGGACATGAGTGTGTCGGCCCATATGGAGTTGGGAGACAATTTAGAAAAATTAGCAGCGCAGGGAACCGCGAATGCCATGCAAGCGACTATTCAATTGGCGGCAGCTTGTGGGGGTATGTTAGTAGAAGCGGTAGCAGTGTCTTTTACTGGTGAACCTTTAACAGAGAAAGACGATATCCCTGCCAGCAAGGATAATTTGGCTCCAAAACTTGATGAAGAGACGGTAGTCGAACGCCCGGACAATCCTCCATTCACAGTAGACGATTTCGAAAATACAACCAATTCCACGATGCCTGAGGAGAACGAAACGCCGAAAGACAACTCTGAAACATCAGAACTGGCTCCAAAAACAACGGTTCAATGGCCTATTAGAGATGTTGCAGTTGCTTTGTCTCGTCCTTTTGCACTAAAACCCACCCCTACTTTTTTCGAGGCCCTTGAAGCGAAATTTCCTGCGTTAAAAAATATGGATCTACAGGTTGGTCAAACAAGGGATGGATGGATGGCTGTGGCATCGTATAAAGTAGGTCAGAAACTAATTGATAAATTTGGATTATCTGCGGAATTAGTCGCTAGTGGTATTGTTTTTGGGGGAATTGTCTATGGAGTTGGGCGCATAGAAGAACGGAGAAAAAAACACATCCAAAGGGGTATAGAAAGGCGATGTCAGAATATTGAGAGTGATATACATGCCGTTACAGACGCACAAGGGCATTACAATTCCTTACTAAATCAATATCAAACGGCAACTCCCCTTGAGAGAATGGCGCTATATCCGCGAATTGTGAGGGCAGGTGAGGATGTTGAGGTCGCCTTTAAGAACGCAAGAGACATTAATGAGCCTAAGCTTGATAAATCACATCGAGAAATCATGCAGAATAAGGCCGATAATCGTTCTTCTGACCGTGACACAATCATTAAGCACAATGTGACTGCCAGGGCGCTCCATGGCATTCTTCGAGGTCAAGCTAATTTTTGCATGGATAATAAAAGAATATTATCGGAATTAAAAAAAGATTTTTCAAATAATTCTTTTCTTATCAAAATGGAAGAATGCAGAGCATGTCTGATGGCACCCACCTTTGATGCCGTGAAAGCGAAGGATTTATTTGCCGATCTTGAGCATTTTAAATCGGTCCCCGAATATCGACTCGATGTATATTATGTTCAATCTGGTTTCGATTATCGCCAATGGGCTGACAGTCAGCAGGATGTCATGACGACTGATAGCCCATCTTGTGAATCCGTACAAACCGCACCTCAAGTTGACGTACCGTCAACTCCAACCAACCCTATAGCGGAGATAATCACTGCGCAAATGGTTCAAGCCATTCATCAGCTAGCAGCAAATGGGTTAGCTCAGCATTCTGTTGAGATAGGAGATGCTGAAGAAAGTTGGTTGTGGTGGCCAGAATTTTATAAGGGGACACAACAAGTAACAACCTTAATGGATTATGCACCCTGGTTAATGATGGCAAAAGAGGAACAACATTCGGCGAAGCTTCAGTGCGTCATGTCGGTTATCATCAAACACTTTGGGGCTGATCCTGCGGCAGATGGAGCTACTTTGGCTTGGTTTGCGCAGCAATTCCCTGAGGAATGCGCCCCTTTATACGCCACCTATATAGAAAATCTTCATAGTCTAAGAGATCAAGTCATTCAAGCCGTTGTGGCCGATGGAAAACAACTTTATCAAGCTGAAATGGATTATTACACCAAACTTGATGAGGTGGCTACGGATCCAACTTTCTTACAAGACATGCTAGTGCAAACCACTGCAGAAGCGGCCCTTGATCCAACGGATCCGTTAAAACAGCTCCGTAACCAGCAAGTGGCCATGTATGTATTTCTTGCTCAAGGCGACGCTTCAGCCGCTGCTACCTTATTAAACGGCATTGATCCTAAACAAGCCAATATCGTTTATGAAAATACAATGCTGCTGGCATTGTCTCAAGGCAAGGCCACATTTTATCAAAATGTCTTACATGGTTGCCCCGATGTTGCCAAGAAATGCACGAAAGAAGTGATGTTGAAGCGATTGCTTGCACTGGAGCAAGGGCAATCAGTTCATATTAAAAGTATACACAAATTTCTTAATGAGCATCTTCAACACCCGATGGTGCAAAGAGCTTGTATTGCGGTAATGACAAAGCATGTTCGGCGTCAGGCTGTTCGCAAACAGGTTGATGCCTTACTTCTGAGGATATTATTATCAGAGCGAGGTTTAGGTCAATTATTCGAGCACAGTACGTTAACAGAACAGCTGCATCAGGTCATGGTGAATTTGCCTACCTTGGAGCCTCTTTTAGCCAACAGTCTTAATGGTCTTTATGCTGGTTTTACGCCTACTGCAGAGGCTGAACGACAATTTTTTGAAGGTGCTTTTGGTAAATCAAATTCATTACAAAAAATTGGCGCAATTTTAAGTTTTGCCAATGGATTAGGCTTGAGTACTAAACTGCGCAGACTCGGATTGCCACCAGGGGTGATGGATTTGCTTGGTGTGTTGCTTAATTCGGGTGGACGTTTACAGGGGCTGCAACAACAGTTCATGCCCACTGGGATAAGCTTAATAAGAGAGATCCCCCGTCATTTAGGCATGGCACATACTCGAAGGACTAATCGGCAAATTGAAAGCTTATTTTATCATTTGTCGCAAAGCCAAATAATCAATCTGGGTGGAAGCGGCATTGCTTTATTCCAAATTTTTTCTCACTTTAAGGGGCTTGATTATGTACGCGTCATTGCAATGCTCAGTGCGATACTTGCTTTGGGCTATTATGAAGTCTATGGGAATTCTATTGAAGCAGAGTTAGCTAATATTCGACTGGAAGCAACCATACAACCCGAACAAGATAATATTGAGCGCTTGATGAATCGGCTTGATACCATTCGAGTAACAACTGCCGTGCAAGCCGCGTTTTTGAAGGAAACTGAAATTTTTGTTGCATTTCAAGGGAAGAACTACCAGGTCGTACTAAACCTGACAGGAGACAAAAAAGCGTGTACACCAATGATGTTGCTTTATCGGGCCAAGGCGTTTATTTATCTTGCGTCGTCCAACCCCGACTATGCCGTACAAGTTGAGGATAGTTTAAAAACGGTAGAGGACAATCATCCTGAGAAATACAATAGTGAAATTGAACGTGTTCGGGCGGAGTTGGAAATAGCCCAAGGATTTGAAAATGCGGCAGAACAACGTCTGCGGGGAATTCCAAAGCAAGAATTTGAACAGGCCATGGTTGAAACACCATGGCAATTACTATCTGAAGTGGCCAGTAAACGGGTAAGTTGTGGGGTTTTAAATTTTTTCAATTCCGGAAAAAAACCAGTGCCCACGAAACGGTCTGCTGCGGAGAACCCTCTTCATAGTCCTCCTGCAGGTGCTGATGGTCGGCCAAGGGTCAAAGGAAAACCAAAAATCAAACCGTATTGGGCGATTGCAAAAAAACTTTGGGATACCGATCAAAAGCAAGCCTTCCTCGATCAGCATATATTAATGACAGCCATTAAATGGATTCATCATCGGCAAGGAAATGGCTCGACAAAGGACTTGTCAGAGGCCTTATCTTCGTTTCTTGCTTTGCGTTATTCTAAGAGTTCAGGTGAGATAGCCTTGTATTTATTAGCGCATGCGTCGATTTGTAGAGAATTAAAAGGATGGCTATTAGCAGAAAGTCAATATATTCAAGGCAAATATGGCGAAGATTTGTCCAAGTTGGCATTTTACCAATTAGAAGGATTACTCCAAGCGTTTTTATCAGGGCAAAAATCAATTGAGGGAGCCGTCGAGGTGTTAAATCTTGATGGTCGTTATCGCGCTCACGTGAAGCAACTCATGCAAGTAGAGCTGAAAACCTTATCAACAATACCGACGGTGCCGAATTTATTGGAGTGGTATGAACAAGGTTTAGTGGCTTTAATACTTAGTTTCAGTGGGGAGCAATTCGCTCAACGCTACATTGACCTTGCTGAACAACGTGAGGTGGGTCTTGATCTTCTTCGTTGTGTCATGAGTATTTTGTACCCCGAAGAGCCAATGTTGCAAAATCAACCACAACGCCAAAACGTAAGAGATTTATTGTGGCAGTATGCCATTTACCAATGGCCACTTGGTCATCAGGTGAGACTACTGCAACAACTCAGGTCATTGCATCCACAGGATTTGAAAGACATGCAAACCAATGATCAATTTCTTTTTGATGAATTAACTCGGTTGATTCATACGGTTGGTCATAATGAAGACAACAGTCAGAAATTAAAGCATTACATATTGGCGTTGTCTCCCGATGATGATCGTAACAGCTCTTATGCCTTCATTGAGAAGTTACTAATAAATGGCGCCTTACCAAATCAGATCAGTCGAGAAGAGACGTTTACCTGTCTGGGTGAAAAGGTATCAAAGCCATTTCCTTTTCGTTATTTGGTGCATGAGTTAGTCACAAAAGGCCGTGATGATTTGATTGGGCTCTTCGTCCGTTTTGGCGCTGATTTTACCAAGCAAGATTTCTTTGGCATGACGCCGCGTGATCTTTACTTAGTGGCTTGTCAATCCAAGACCTTTAAACGAAACCCTGCTTTCTTAGAGGCGCTAAGTATGGCACTGAATGGGCGGGAAGAGCTTTGTAAGTTAAGTCGTGATGAGTGGCTTAAAACTGTCCATAAAAATACAGGGGTTTGGTTTGCCAATGATCGATGCTCGCAATTATCGACAACTGAAGCCAGAGAAGAATATGCCACAGCTTCGTGGGGGCTTGTGACGGCGGATTACGTAGGCTATGACGCTGAAAGCCTGGCAGAATGTGCTGGTATCGAGCTAAAACCCCTGGCTCCATTTAAATATCCTGTCCCCTCTTGTTCCGCCTTGTTTGATGATGTATCCGCTGACAGTGAATTACTAAAGATGCAAGATCCCGAGAGCTGCCGCCAAAAATTAGAAGGGTTGCGTAATAAATTTTTACAACAGTTTGAAACGCAATGGCCCAGTCAAAGCCCGCCTAGCACATCATCACAGCCATCGGCTCAGGGAGTTTTTTCTCATCAATCATCAAATCGGGAAGCGGCAGCGGCTGATGATGGGAATGAACAGACTCAAGAAGCAGCCGTTTTTGGTTAAGGTATTTTTAAAAAATAGACTGAGGTATCTTTTGGCAGGCAAAGAGATGGATTGAAACACATTTAAAATTAAAAATTAGTTCATAAATCCTAGAAAATGCCATAGTCATTCGGAGTTGATTCAACGTTTTCTAGGTTAATGGTTGGATTAATTCAAGGTCACAAGCATGCTATTGATGGGCACATTGCCTTTTTGGCCATGCATTTGTGCCTGCCGTGTATTTTATTCAACAAAGCCAGGATAAACGCGAGGAAGGTTATGGTTAGCCTTCCTCGAGAGCAAAAGGGTGGGGCAATGGATACTATTTTTTTGTTTTTGTTAACGCAGAGGACTGATCAATGTACTCGTCTAAGTTGATATTGGCTTTTTCAATAATCGATTTTAATCGACCTTGCTTTAAAGGCCCTAAATAGCGTTTATCTAATTTGTAATTATTGTCATGAATTGATTTTATCAATTCATCAACCGCGTCAAATTTCTCTTTTTTAGAGTAGGCGCCGAATAATCTTGAAATTTTTCCAAAGAAACTGAAATACTGCTTCGGGGTTATTTGTTCTCGATTATTTTTATACGCGGTTAACAAGGCGATGGTTGGATTTGATTCTTTGTTAAAGCTCTCCTCTTGCTTTATTAGTGCTAACTGTCTATAAATTGATTGCATTTTCGAGGGGTTTTTTTTAATTAAATCAGTCAATTCTTCTGGATTAAATGGTAAGTCGCCATCTAAAGTCAGAAAGTCTTGCCTAATGTCATTGACTGTCTGAGCAAATTCTGTTCTCAAATTGGTGATGATTTGTATGGCGTTTTCTTCCGTAAAATTATTGAATTTTATTGGGGGCATCCTAGAAATAAATTCTTTATTTGAATCATGAGGACAAGCTTCGATTAGAAGTTGGTATTCCGCATGTAAATTTAAATGCTTTTTGAATTGAAGTTGAGCTGCTCCTTGTTTGGTAAGCTCAATACTTTCCACGTCATGGTGGTATTTATTTACTAAACCCTTTAATAATTCTGTAGATTTTTCATCATTAAAAAGAATATCTTCGTATGAAACCGGTTGACTTCGAATCAAGTCAATCTGCTGTTGAATATCTTGATACACGGCAGATTTATGATTTGCTAAAAAATCAGTCGTTCTCTGTAACTCTTCTTGATCTAATTTAATCGAGTGCTCATTGAGATCGCCAAAAGAAAAATCCACCTCCAAAATAGGATGTTTGCCATGAGGAACAAATTTCTTGAATAAAATACCATGTTTTTCTCGCCATTCTTCTATAGTGGGGTTTATTGAGGTAAATGAAAATGGTGAGGGTATATTAGTGGCAACAGTTATCGACTGATCGCCTGGCAAATTCATATACATCAACGGAATATTATTTTCTTGCAGTTTTTTCCATAGTAGCAGTAACTTGTTTTTGTATTGCGCTGGCGTTAATTGTGAAACAGCTGAATCAGGTAGATAAATCCCCACTTCTTTACCTACTTGTGTTCTATCTTTGCCCGAATGAGAGAGCGCTCCATCGTACATCTCATTGTCGTCAGAAATGTGAAATATTTTGAGGCCAACAGCTTCACCATTAAACACGTCTCGTAGAATTTTTTTAATGCGATCTATTTGGTTATTTTCGCCCGGTTTAAGTACGCTGGGATCTATATGAACTCTTAACTCCCAAAGGTGTTCAGAAGGCACGCTATCTGGCATTTGTTCAAAATTATCATATGACATAATTTACCTTGTTTAGGACCATGCTGAAATTGTACTATATAATAATTATTTTGTCCATATTGTAATAAATATAGACATGTGTTTTTGCCATCGGATAGCATCCTATTTAATGGTTTTATCAAGCTTGGGAAGATACTGTTTGAGTTGAATGAGCTAATATCATACAATCCACTAAATTTTATTTCTGAAGGTGTTCCTCTTGAAAATTCGATCGATTGAAGATATTCCTGCTCAATGCAAATTGATCATCGATTGGAAAAATAAAAAACTATTTCCGATGGAGATATTCGGTCTTTCAAAGCCGTATACAAAAAAAGACATTCTTGCAGCATATAAAGCCTTATCACTTAGGTTCCATCCTGATAAAAATCTAGCTATTCAAGCAGAGGCAACGGCTGTTTTTAAACTCTTGGGCGCTGCAAAAGACTATCTTCTTTTTACTATTAGTGAGTACACAGAAGATATCTCTAATAATATTTTTTATGAAGCAACCCCCTCGACTATCAAGAAAACCGATGACAAACCGGCATTTTCTGATTTATTGAGAAAATTTGCTCGCGAACCAAAGAATCAAGGCGTGATTGATAAATTAAAAGATTATATTCTGCAAAACAAAGAGTTATTGCGATGTGATTCGGGCGAACCACTTGAAAAAACAGCTTTATACCTTGCCTCCCAGCTAAATCAAGTTGAATTTTTTCAATGGTTATTAGAGCAAGGTGCTGATCCTACGTTCAAACAACCGTTCGGACTAACTACCCTAGATGATGCGATTATATATGACCGTACTCTTATTTTAGAATTGATCAAGGCAAAATACGGTAAACCTTGGCTGGAAAAAACACTCACTGAAACATTGCTGGCGACTAAAACTAGTAGGGTTGCAAATAAAAGCCTTGCCTATATTAATAAACATTGTTTTCCTAAAACCAAGAATTTCATTTTGACTGCGCTTCAAAAAAATCCCTATTTAATTCCTAACTTATCCACACTTGGCTACATCACTATAGAAGAAGAAATTCAGTTGCTTAAGAGTAAAATCAAAGGAGGAATGCCAGCTTTATATAGAGAAATGTCTGAAATGCAACGCCAAAATCTTGATTTGTTGGTAGTAACATTAGCTCAGAGAAGAAGCAAGGCTGAACTCCTTTTTGTTCCTTATACAAAGCTTCCTCGCCATCTTATCTATGCACTATTAGACATTTGGCCTGATATAGGCTCCTTTCAGCCAGGCTTGGCCGGCACACCATATGAAATAAGAGGATCGACTGCTTATCAACGGTCAAGTACTCTTGCCTTAATCATCACAGGTGCTTTCAATTTACTTTTAGCCACCGGTTTAACGCTCGCGCTGGTTTTCCCTCCTGCTAGCGGAGGCCTGGGTCTTGTAATTTTTTTGGGTATTTTGCTTGCCATGATGCTCTATTCTGCAATTCCTGCAACCTATGATGCTGTAAAAAAATATCAATACAAATGCAAAATTAAAGCCTCTCTAGAGAACAATGGATTTTTTAAGCCTACTCCTGCGAATGAAGTTCCTGAGGGTTTGCAACCGGGGTATGTTAAATAAATAATCACCTGGACTTTGGACAACCAGTGATCTAATACGAGCCCGAGTCCGTGAGCGTGACCGAGCCCGCCCGAACCCGATCAATCTGATTTTTGAGCCAATTTGGTCAGAATCATGA
>Ga0214923_10003420_pt1 | contig 19903 bp, 23 predicted proteins | sample LL1510_MetaG_FD_177993 | JGI IMG/M metagenome (GOLD analysis project Ga0214923, IMG submission 177993) | Freshwater microbial communities from Lake Lanier, Atlanta, Georgia, United States - LL-1510 | ecosystem: Environmental > Aquatic > Freshwater > Lake | place: USA: Georgia | collected...
TTGGAGACGTTGTCCCCTTTGGTGAAATATGGCGTTTAGGGGCGAATGAAAACACTAAAATAACTTCATCCGACGCCATTGTTTTCGGGAAAGATACGGTTAAAGCAGGCACTTACGCTATTTATGCGAAGCCTGAAAAAGATAATTGGACACTTTTTCTATACAGCGAAACCACAAACTGGGGTGTGCCGGACCCTTGGGACACCAAAAAAGTTGTGTATGAAACAAAGTTACCAGTTGTGCAGCTAAATGATGTTGTAGAGACGTTAACAATATCAATTGAAAAGATTGAGAATAACGGAGCGAGTTTAGTGATTATGTGGGATAAATCGAAAATTACCCTTCCATTCACAGTTAATACGAAAGATAAAGTATTAGCAAGCATAAAGAAGACCATGGAAGGCCCATCCGCTAATGATTACAATCGATCTGCCACATTTTATTATCAAGAAAAAATTGATGTTAAAAAAGCGCTAGAATGGTCCACAAAGGCATGTGAAATGCGTCCAGAAGCTTATTGGATGTTGCGAACAAAAGCTTTATTACAAGCCGAAAACGGAGATTTCAAAGGAGCTATTGTTACGGCAAAGAAATCCATGGAATTGGCAGAAATAGACGGTGATGCAGCTTATGTTAAAATGAACAAAACTTCCATAGAAGAATGGAGTAAAAAGAAATAGGTGCATGCAAGCAAGGTACAAGTATCATGTACTCATGCATTTTATTATCTTTCTTTGGGGATTCACTGGAATCCTTGGAAAGTTAATTGATCTCGAGGCCGTATTTATTGTTTGGTATCGCGTATTGATTGCTGCATTATTTTTAGCAGCTTATTTTCTTGTCAAGAAAAAATCATTTCGTCTCGGAAAAAAACATCTTTGGAAGGTTACACTTGTTGGATTAGTGGTAGTGGCACACTGGCTTACTTTCTATTATGCAATACAACTATCAACAGCCTCTTTGGGAATTCTTTGTTTATCAACCGCAACATTGCATGTGACATGGCTTGAACCTTTAGTCATGAAGAGAAAATTTTCTTGGACAGAGTTTCTGATGGGCGGCCTTGTTATTTATGGTATTTATTTCGTTTCTGGAGATTTTACACCGAAAGAGTATACCGCACTTTATATCGGATTAATTTCAGCATTGTGCGCCGCCACGTTTGCAGTGTTTAATGCCAAACTCGCACAAGATATTCCTTCTGCACAAATAACTTTTTATGAACTGAGTATTGGATTTGTTGTTTTGTCCATGTTTTTACTTTTTACAGGACAATTTTCCTATGATCAATTAGCGCTAAGCGGAAGTGATTTTTATTGGTTGTTGTTTTTGGGAATCATATGTACATCTTTCGCCTTTTTGGTAACTATTGACATTGTTAAGAGACTTGGTGCATTTACTGTTTCCTTGAGTATTAACCTAGAACCGATATACACCATATTATTGGCTATCGTCATTTTAAATGAACACGAACTCCTCAATAAAAACTTTTACATAGGAGCAGCTGTTATAATAGTGGTGGTTTTAGCCAACGGTATGCTAAAACACCTTCAAGACAATAAAAATAATTAAAATGGAATATACGAATTTAGGTAAAACAGGATTACAAATTTCAAGATTGTCCTTAGGCTCTTGGTTAACGTTTGGGAAACAAATTGGAGACAATACAGCAGAGGAATTAATGGACGTAGCTTATGATCATGGGGTGAATTTCTTTGATAATGCAGAAATATATGCAAGGGGAGAGAGTGAACGTGTTATGGGCAGAATTTTAAAGAAAAAAAATTGGTCAAGGGACACCTATCTTGTGAGTTCCAAAGTTTTTTTTGGTGCTGGTGGTCAATTGCCTACTCAAAAAGGATTGAACAGAAAACATATAACGGAGGCCTGTAATCAGGCTTTGGAGAGATTTCAATTGGAGTATTTAGATTTGTTTCTTTGCCACCGTCCAGATAAAAAAACACCTATAGAAGAAACGGTTTGGTCAATGCACCAACTCATCATGCAGGGTAAAATCCTTTACTGGGGAACAAGCGAGTGGAGCGCGCAAGAAATAATGGAGGCACACATGTTTGCCAAGCAGAATCAGTTGATTGGTCCCGTGGTAGAGCAACCCGAATACAACATGTTTTGCAGGGATAAAGTGGAAGTGGAGTTTTCTCAGTTGTATAAAACAGTGGGTTTAGGGACAACTATTTGGTCTCCTTTGGCGAGTGGGGTATTGACGAATAAATATTTGAATAAATTCCCTGAAGACACTCGTTTGGGGATGGATGGATTAGAGTGGTTAAAAGAAAAGAACCTAACGACTGAGAAATTAGAAAAAGTTCGAGAGCTTAACCGAATTGCCGAAGAGTTGGACTTATCTCTAGCTCAGTTAGGAATAATTTGGTGTTTAAAAAATGAAAATGTAAGCACGGTTATTTTAGGGGCAAGCAATTCAAAACAATTAATTGAAAACCTAAAAAGTATTGAACTTTTTAATGAAATAAATCAAGAACATCTGTCATTAATTGAAAATGTTCTTAAAAATTGATAAACTAATTTTTGCAGTAATTTTCTTTATCGATTAACTCTTGTCCTGTCATTTGTTCATATGGTGAACATATTTTTCGTTTTTCTGAAACAAGTTTTTTTAACTCTTCGAGAATAACTTCTCTTTTCGCAGGACTCTCTATTAACGTTTTGTTTTTCTCATTCAAAGACTTACTTATAGAAAGGCACTCACAAAATTGCGGGTCATTGTTATTTTCTTCACACGAAAAAAAAAGGAAGCCCGTAGAAATCAAAATGAATAACTTACTTTTGAACATACACAAAGGTAATGATTCTTAGATATGTTACTTATTGGTTTTTTTTGATTCAAGCAATTAGCCTTTGGAGCGTGGCACACGGTCAAAAATTATGTGGTTCACACAAACCTATTTATTTACGTTCCAGTGATGAATTGCTCGACGTTCATTGTATGCAAGAAGATATCAAAGAAATTCAAGAGAACTTTGTTTATATTCATCCAAATTCATTTTATTACACCCGAAAAGAACAAGTTGATAGTCTTTTTGAAATAGCCTTTTTAAAATGTAAAAAACCGCAAAAAACAATTGATTTTGTTGAAATTTTAAGTCATTTGTTGCAAGGTCTTCACGATTCCCACACCAACATTAGCCCCCTGGTTTTAACACAATTCTCAGATGTGAAAAAAGTTTTCCCTTTTTTCTTAGAGGAGATTAATGGAAGGTACTACATGCAAAAATGTTATCGAGATATCGTTCCTCGCGGAATGGAATGCTTAAGTGTCGAAGATATTCCTATGGCCGTTTTACATGAAAAAGCGAAATTGTTTGCTTTTCAAGAAGGAATGGCGTTAGAGGCAAATCATCAAATGGCCCTAAAACTTATTTCTCGCATTTTCAGCGCATACAATTTACAAAACAAGGAATACTTTACTCTACAGCTTGTTGACTTTTCTGGCGACACCATTGAGAAGAGACTTGAAAGTGCTCCTATACGCACTGTACTTTTTGACAAAGAGTGGAATCAAAGAGAATCTGTTTCTTATTGGTTTGATTCCTCTGGTACAGCGTGTTTACAACTTGGTTCTTTTTCGGCAAAAAGCAACAGTGGAATGAGGCGTTTCCTAGATGAATTTTTTAGTGAGGTAAGAGAACAAAAATCTCCACATATTTTCATTGATTTGCGTGGAAATTCGGGCGGTTATGTTTCTGTAAAGAATTATTTGATTAATTATTTAGACACAGCTTCTAGCGATAAAAGAGAACGCTACGATTTCATTCGTTCAGAAAAAGATCGATTTTCTTCAATCAGTTGGTGGACAAAATACCGCTACCGTAATTACCTGAGGCATTACCCAAGTGATACTTTAGTTGCCAAAGAATGGGAGTATATTAAAAGTCCGTATGGCACCCATTGTCATCTTTTTTACGATAACAATACCCGCTTTTCACTTAAAACTTATCGCGGAAAAGTGAGTGTTGCCATAAATGGATTGTCCATGTCTGCATCGGTTATGTTTAGCTCTTGGATACAGTCCTCAAATAGGGGTTTGCTTTATGGGGAAATGTGTATGGGAGGACATAGGGGCACTTTTGGTGACGCGATTCAATTGAAACTGAAACACACAAGAATTCCGATTAATCTTTCAACTGTTAAAATCACTCCATTGGCTACAGCTCATTTTTCATCAGATGGAGTAATACCCGATGTTCCAATTAAAACGAATGTTTATCAACTCAAGGAAGGGGTTGATCCGATAAAAATATTGCTTGGATTTCATAAGAAAAACATCACCAAAAACAAATAGCGCAGGAATTTTCCAATTAGGATAAAAGCAAAACAAATTAACCAATTTGCTCGAAAAAAACCTAATGCAACGCCAATTACGTCCCCTATAATTGGCAACCAAGAAAAGAGAGCTAGCAAACTCCCGAATCTCTTAATTTTATCCTCCCATCTCGAAATTTGTTCTTGCTTAACTCCAATTTTTTTTAGCCAGTTTGGATCACCTATACATCCAATAAAGTAATTGAGCCAACCTCCAAGTGTATTTCCTATGGTAGCAACAATTAAGCAGGTTACTGGATCATAGCCTAATGCTAACATGGAACCTAAAAATAATTCCGATGTGATGGGTAAAATAGTCGCTGCTAAAAAGCACGTAACGAACAACCCTGCATAACCGATTTCAAAATCAAGCATAAAAAAACCCCGCTGGTGAGCGGGGTTGAAATTAAAAACTATTAATTACTTTTTTACAAGTTTCATTGTTTTTGTAGCTCCTTGGAAGTCAACATTTACAAAGTATACTCCAGAATTTAAGTTTTCAGTTGCAAGATTAATTGTATTCTCTCCTGCAAATAATGAAGCATTTGCAACACTCACTTGTTTTCCAGACATATCAAGCAAAGTAATAAGTGCCATTCCTGATGTGTTTGCTTCCATAATCATTGAAGACGATCCGTTTGTTGGGTTTGGATATAAAGAAACCCCCTTGATTTCGGTTGATTCCTCATCTAAACCTACGGTTGGGTCGAAATTTAAACGAACGTATGGTGTTGATGTTTGATAAAACCAAGTAGTTGAAGGGTTGTCAAAGAAAAATGATGTTTGTGGTTCTGAAGTTCCTGCATTCGCTACTTTTAATCCTCCTGCAAAAGATCCTACAACGGCAAGATAGGTGTTGTTTGCAAACAAATCAACCGGTGTTTGAAGTTGCATAACAAGATTTGTATTTAAGTTATTTGAAGCAACTATGAATGGATCAGATTCTGCTTCATAAACAAATTCCCCCGTATTCGGGTCAATAGAATACAATTTAGCATATATCTCGGTTCCAATTGTAGTCCCAGAAGTTCCACCAGCCAAACGCACATTAATTGCTTTTAGCGTTTGGTCTGCAAAAATGTCAAATAGATTTCCTGCTTCAAAACCATCAGTTCCATTAGAAGTATTTCCACTCACAATGTTATTATCACGAGCATAAATAAAGTTCGTAACACTAAAATTCAAATTAGCCAATGCATTATTTGCAGGAAAATCGTCAGTAGAATCTGAAGAAATAGATCTAACTACTGTATAACTTGCCGTATTAGCTGGCGGAGAAAATGTAGTTGAAGTTACTAAATCAAGTGAATCCAATGAAGGAATATTAGAAGGTGCTGATGACCCTAAAAATACCCCTGAGTTAACATTAACATTCAATTTAGCATTGTATTGCGTGTTTTGTCCACCATTGAATACCGATGCAGAAAATTCAATTGGGGCAACTTGAGTGGTAGGAATTTGATAATAGCTCAATCCAGCTGTTCCCCACATGGATGAAGTTACAGATAAGTCATTTGTTGGGTTTGTAACAATTTTAACATCATCAATATACCATCCGTAAGTAACCCAAACATTTGGATTCGTTGCTAATCCCGGCAGTGCAGTTGTCCAAGAAAATCTAATCCAAATTGGAGACGGGTTAGCAGAAAGGTAAGTTGCTAAGTTAATAGTTTTGTTATTTGGGTTTGAATAAGCCGATCCTCCGGCAGAGGATAAAACGGGCAGATCAGCATTAGAACCAACGGTGATGAAATTTATACCGTCGGTTGAAATTTGAAACTCTTGAAGGTCATTAAATCGAGCTCCGTACTGTTGGAATTGTAATGATACTTGATTAGTACCTCCTAGTGCCACAATATCAATTGGTTGTGCTGTTGTTAAGGTGTACACTACATTAAGTGCCTGGGAACCTGGTGTAAGTGTTGGGTCTCCGTTTACAAGCTCGGCATATTTTCCTCCAGAAGTAGAATTAATCCCACTCGCTGCCCACCACCCATCGCTTGTGTTGTTTATGTTCCAACCAAAGTCGATTCCAGACTGACCATCATTATTAATTACCCATGTCGAGTCATATGTAAAATCATTTGACCACAATGTGATTCCTAATGATTTTTCTTGCTGCATTTGACAAGTCCCCTTAATCGGTTGCTTAATCAAATCTTGAAAAGAATATTGTTTTGGGGCCTGTGCTAAAGCATTCAAGGCTAACAATGAAAATAGTGAGTATACAATTTTATTCATAGAATTTAGTTTAACCTCAAATTTAGAATAAAGTAAGAAAAAAACCTAACGATCTTTTAAAAAAGGAAGATGTGTTCGAATATCAACTAGATGTGCCGCACTTAATTTACAAGGATTAGAACCCTCTTGATTATTTGTTAAATAGAATAATTTAACTCCATTCGGACTAAGTACTGAGCTTCCACCAGAATAAATTAGTTTATTTCCATCTAGGCCTACTCGATTTACTCCAACAACATAACACTGATTTTCAATTGCTCTTGCCTGCAATAATGTGTCCCAGTGTGCAATTCTTTTCTCAGGCCAATTGGCAACATAGATGATTAGGTCATAGGCGGCAGAATCATTTTCTATGCGGTTTCTAATTAATTCAGGGAATCGCAAATCATAACAAATTTGCAGGTTTATATTCCATCCTTTCCATTCGACAATAACTTCTTTATTTCCAGCAGTAAAAAATTTATCTTCACCGCCCAAACCAAAAGATTTACGCTTATCGTAATGTTCAATGTTACCGTCTGGATAAACAAAGACACCTCTGTTGTAATACTTACTTTTTTCTCGAATAATTAATGAGGTATAAAATGCAGAATTCAGCTGCCTTGCCCATTTCTTTAAAAAATCAAGTCCATTTGAATTTTCCCAATCCTCGGCAAGTAACTCCGCCGACATGCTAAAGCCCGTATGAAACATTTCTGGGAGGACCACTAAATCTGAATTTTCAATTTGTTGGAAATAGGATTCCAACAAAGAATAATTTTCCTTTTTATTCTCCCAGACTTGATCTATCTGAACCAACGTAACTATTAAATCTTGCATAGTATTTCTGTTGCTGATCTTAAAGTTTCGTCGGTTTTTGCAAAACAAAAACGAAGGTGTTTTCTGTCCAACTTGTTCTCATTAAAAACAGAGACCGGTATAGCTGCTAGACCAAATTCTTTCACCAATTTAATCGTAAAATCAACATCACTCTCGGTTGAAATTTCTTCATAGGAGGCCAATTGGAAATAGGTGCCTTGACACGGTAGCAACTTAAATCTGCTATTTTTCATTCCCGATTTAAAAAGATCTCTTTTATGCTGATAAAAGGCAGATAAATCAAGCAATTGTGTTTTTTCTAAATACGCAGAAAGTGTGTGTTGCGCAACGCTATTGACACAAAACACTAAAAATTGGTGAACTTTTTTTATTTCGTCCATAAGACGATTGGGCGCAACCACATAGCCAATTTTCCAACCGGTAATATGAAATGTTTTTCCAAAAGAAGAAACTATTACGGAGCGCTCACGAAGCAAAGGGGTGGAATTTGCTGAAATATGCTTTTGCTCAAATGTTATATATTCGTAGACTTCGTCGGAAAGATGCAATAATTTAGGAAACTTTAATAACAGCTGTTCCAATTTTTCCCAATCTTCTTTGCTCCATATAGTTCCGCTTGGATTGTGTGGGTTATTGGTGATAATCATTTTTGTTTTTGTATTGACTTTATCAAAAATCAAGTTCCAATCTGGTGCGTAGTTGTCTCCTAAGGACGTGTGAATTGGATTAGCCCCTACTAACCTAATCGGAGCGTCATAACAATCATAACATGGGTCGAGTACAATAACTTCATCACCGGGATGAACAAGTGCCTGAATGGCCGTGAAAATCCCTTGTGTAGCACCAGCTGTAATTAATAGTTCATTTTCAATATCAATTTTTCTTTGATAACGTTCTTCAATTTTATTTGCAACTTGCTGCATTAGAATCGGCAAGCCAGACATTGGGCAGTACTGATGAGTGTTTTCTTTGGACTTTTGCTCTAAAATATTCACCAATACAGGGTCGATAGGAAAATTAGGAAATCCTTGTGATAAGTTTATTGCACCATAATCAGTAGCCATTTTCGACATGACTGTAAAAATAGTAGTGCCCACATGCGGAAGTTTCGAGTTCACATGGTAAAGATAAAAAAAGGGCGCTTACTTTTTCAAAAGGGAAAATAACTGGACTTAAATTCCTTCTTAAGCGCGGATAATTCGCAGAAAAAAAGTTATAATTTTGTATTACTTAATTAAATTGAACCTAAATTGAAAAGTAATCCATTAGAGAATTTATTTGCCTTAGTTTGCGGTAGCAGCGCTGGAATAGGTAAAGCAACAGCAATTAAACTCGCGCAAATGGGTTGTAATGTCACATTAATTGCAAGAAACGAACAAAAGTTAAATCAAGTACTTGAATGCCTTACCAAAAGTGAGAACCAACATCATCAACTAATATGTGCTGATTTCAGTAATCCAATAGAATTAAAAAAGGTAATTCAAGAATTTATATCCCAAGGTAATATAATTAATATCTTAATTAACAATACAGGTGGGCCGAAAGGTGGGCCGATTAAAGATGCGACAACAGATGAGTTCATCAATACGTTCAATCAACATCTAATTTGTAATCATATATTGGTGCAGGCTACATATCATGGTATGATTTCCTCAGGTTATGGGCGAATTATAAATGTTATTTCTACTTCAGTAAAACAGCCTCTTCCAAATCTAGGTGTATCAAATACTATCCGGGGCGCAGTCGCAAGTTGGAGTAAGACCCTTGCAAATGAATTGGGGCAATTTGGAATTACAGTTAACAATGTACTACCCGGAGCAACGAACACCATAAGATTACAAGGAATTGCTGAGGCTAAATCGGCAAATACAGGAGAAAGTATTTCAGACATTTTTGATGAAATGGCTTCCGAATCGCCTATGAAACGAATCGCTCAACCGGAAGAAGTTGCAGCAGCAATAGCTTTCTTGGCCTCACCTGAAGCTTCTTATATTAATGGTATCAACTTACCTGTAGACGGGGGACGAACAAAATGCCTGTAAAAATCCCTAAGAATTCAAAGCTTCCGCACCACCAACTATTTCTAAAATTTCATTTGTAATTGCCGCTTGTCGAGCTTTATTGTAGCTTAACTTTAAGTTTCGCTGTAATTCTTTTGCGTTGTCAGTTGCCTTGTGCATTGCGGTCATTCTCGCGCCATGTTCTGCTGCAAATGAATCTCTAATCGCCTTAAATAATTGAAGTTTTAACGTTTTTGGAATCAAATCTTCTACTATTTCTTGCTTTCCTGGCTCGAAAATATAATCTCCTGCGGCATTATCTCCGGAAACCGTAGGCACCACTGGTAAAAATTGTTCAGTCTCAATTGTTTGAGTTGCTGCATTAACGAAGCGATTGTACACCAGCACAACCTTATAGTATTCTTTTGCCAAAAATCCCCTCATGATTTCTTCACTCAAAAGTGATATTCTTTCGTAGGTTAGGTCTGCAAAAACATCTTCAATTGGCGCCAACGTATCGTTGATGTAGTAATGATCAGTTCGTTTATAAACGTCTTTAATTTTTTTACCTAAACACATAAGTTTCACGTTCTTTCCTGAATAATCTTCGTTGATAAGAACTCCCACGCGTTTTATGATGTTATTATTAAAACCACCACACAATCCTCTGTTCGATGTAATGCCTACTACCAACACTTTACCTTCTCCACGATTTTCTGCAAATGCATTTTCAGATAAATCTAATGTTGCACTAAGGTTTTCTAAAATTTCTTTCAGTTTATTCGCATAAGGACGCATCTGATTAACAGCATCTTGCGCTCTTTTTAGCTTTGCTGCAGAAACCATTTTCATGGCAGAAGTAATCTGCATGGTGGATCCCACGGACTGAATTCTATTTCGTATTTCCTTTAAGTTTGGCATCTTTTCTTTATTTAGAATTTTGAACTTAGAATTAAGTTAATAATTCTGCATTCTTAATTCTGTTTAATATTTATCTGCTACTTCTTTCGCTACTTTATTTAATACATCTGTAATTTCATCTGTATATTTTCCGGCCTTCAATGAAACCAACACGTCAGCATGTTTTGCTTCAAGTACAGTTAAAAAGTCTTTTTCAAACTCTTTAACTTTGTTGATTGGAACGCTTTGGATAAGTCCTTTTGTTCCGACATAAATAATGGCAATTTGCTTTTCTACTGGGTAAGGATCTCCTTCTCTTTGTTTCAAGATTTCAACGTTTCTTGCACCTTTATCCAAAACCGATTTTGTAGCGGCATCCAAATCAGATCCAAATTTTGCAAACGCTTCAAGTTCTCTATATTGAGCTTGGTCTAGCTTTAATGTTCCAGCAACCTTTTTCATGGATTTAATTTGAGCAGAACCACCTACACGAGATACGGAAATACCTACGTTAATTGCCGGGCGAATTCCAGAGTTAAATAAATCCGACTCTAAGAAAATCTGACCATCTGTAATCGAGATAACGTTTGTAGGAATGTAAGCCGATACGTCACCCGCTTGTGTTTCAATAATTGGCAAGGCTGTCAAGGAACCACCACCTCTTACTTTTTCTTTTAAAGATGCCGGTAGGTCATTCATTTGCTTAGCGATTTCATCATCAGCAATAACTTTGGCTGCTCTTTCTAACAATCTTGAGTGTAAGTAAAACACATCCCCTGGATAAGCCTCGCGACCTGGAGGACGACGAAGTAATAAGGATACTTCACGGTAAGCAACCGCTTGTTTAGATAAATCATCATAAACGATTAAAGCCGGTTTCCCACAATCTCTGAAATATTCACCAACTGCAGCACCTGTCATTGGTGCATAAAACTGCATTGGCGCAGGATCAGAAGCATTTGCAGCTACAACAGTTGTGTAAGCCATCGCTCCAGCATCTTCCAATTTCTTAACAATTCCCGCAACTGTTGAACCTTTTTGTCCAATAGCTACATATATACAGAATACAGGTTCACCTCTATCAAAAAATTCACGCTGATTAATAATCGTATCGATTGCAACTGTCGTTTTTCCTGTTTGACGGTCACCAATAATCAACTCACGTTGTCCTCTTCCGATTGGAATCATGGCATCAACAGCTTTTACACCGGTTTGTAGTGGTTCGTTTACTGGCTGACGGAAAATTACCCCAGGCGCTTTACGTTCGATAGGCATTTCATATAATTCTCCTTGAATCGGCCCTTTTCCATCAATTGGATTCCCTAAAGTGTTGATAACACGACCAACCATTCCGTCTCCAACTTTTACGGAAGCAATTTTTCCAAGTCTTCTTACTGTATGACCTTCTTTAACTTCAGAGGATCTTCCCAATAATACAGCTCCTACGTTGTCCTCTTCAAGATTCAACGCGATACCTTGCATACCACTTTCGAATTCAATTAGCTCACCATACTGCACACCATTCATTCCATAAATACGTGCGATTCCATCTCCAACTTGAAGAACGGTTCCAACTTCTTGTAATTCTGCTTCTGAGCGAAAACCTGATAATTGCTCTCTTAATATTGCTGATACTTCTGCGGGTTTGATATCTGCCATTTTATTTTATTTATAGGTATTTATTTTACTAATTCTTGTTTTAGTCTCATCAATTGACTTGATACAGACGCATCTATTTGTTTATCTCCCATTCTCACTATAAACCCACCGATCAGACTTTCGTCAATCTTTTCCGTAAGTTCTGGTGTTCCGTCAACTGATTTCTGAATTTTTGCTACAATTTTATCACGCGTAGCACCTTCTAATTTACGTGCACTGATAATTGTTACAGGAACAATTCCGCGGTGCGACTTTAATTGAGCCTCGAATGAGTGCGCAATAAACATAATGAGATTCTCTCTTCCATTTTTGGTAACCATACTCAAAAAATCAAGAGTCATCGGGTCAAAATCACCAAATAATTCTTTAAAACAGCGATCTTTTTGTCAACCTTGATGAGTGGAGAATTTAAAAATACTGAAAAATCGCGTGTTTCCTCTCCTGCACGAATAATAGCTTGAACGTTGTTTTCTACAACACTCAACTTATTCTTTTCGATTGCTAATTCAAGCAATGCTTTGGCGTATCTAGCAGCGGATTTAGTCGATTTCATCTTAATTCAAATTAATGTCTCCTGCTAATTTATCTGCCAATGCTTTTTGTTTATCATCAGAAGCTAATTCTCCGCGAACTACTTTATCTGCGATTTCCAAAGACAAGGTGGCCACATGAGACTTTAATTCAGCCATTGCAGCGGCTTTTTCGGAATGAATCGACTGACGAGCAGCATCCACTAATTTCTGAGCTTCTACTTTAGCCTTGTTTTTTGCATCCTCTACCATAGCATTTGCCGCTTCTTTAGCTTCCTTAAGAATAGTGTCGCGGGTTGCATTTGCCTCCTTAATGATTCGCTCATTTTCAGCTTGCAACTCTTGCATTTCTTTTTTGGTCTTCTCAGCCAAATCTAAGGCATCTGCAATTTTCTTTTCACGCTCATTGACCATATTTAATATTGGCTTCCAAGCAAATTTTGTCAAGACAAATAAGAGCAAGCAAAACACAAGACCTGTCCAAAACAATAAACCTAAATCGGGGGTAACTAAATCCATTTTAATATATTTTTAAACCAATAAAAAATTTTCTACCCAAACCAACCGTTTGGGTAGAAAATAAACCTACTTCGCAGCCCCTAACAAACCGATTACCACGCCAAATAATGCAACACCTTCAATAAGTGCTGCCGCGATAATCATTGTTGTCGTGATCTTCCCAGATGCCTCAGGATTTCTTGCAATCCCTTCAACAGCTTTTCCGCCGATTTGGCCAATACCAATTCCGGCTCCTAAAACTGCTAAACCCGCTCCAATCGCTGCTATACTACCATAAATCATACTATGTATATTTAAAAGTTACAAGTTCTAATGATGCGCTTCCTCAACTGCTGCACCGATAAATAATGCAGAAAGCAACGCAAATAAATACGCTTGCAAAACTGCAACCAACATTTCTAAACAAGAAATAAACAAAGCCATTGGTACTGATAATGCACCCCAAGCTGCATTTTTATTAATAAAAATTATAGAAATCAACGCTAGAATAATAATGTGCCCAGCCGTCATGTTTGCAAATAGACGAATCATCAACGCAAATGGTTTTGTAAAAATTCCGACTATTTCGATGGGGATCATTATTGGCATCAAAGCCACTGGAACTCCAGGGGTGGCAAAAATATGTTTCCAATAGTTTTTATTTGAGGACAACAGAGTAACCAACATAGTGCACAAGGCCAAGAAAAATGTTACCGTAATATTACCTGTTAAATTTGCGCCTCCCGGGAAAATAGGTATTAGTCCAAGTAAATTATTAATCCAAACGAAAAAGAAAATTGTCAGCAAATAAGGCACATATTTATGGTACTTATGATGGTCTATATTTTCTTTCGCGATGTCATCTCTAATTACCATTATGAAAGGCTCTAAAAATTTGGCAATTCCCTTTGGTGCAACAGGTCCATTTTTTTTATAAAACCTCGCCATGGACAATATTAGAATTAATATTATAATTGCCCCCACGAAAAGAGAAGAAACGTTTTTTGTAATTGATAAGTCTAATGGTTTGTTATTCGTTGGGTGTCCATCTTCAATATTTAATTTGCCCTTTTCATCCAACTTGTAAATTTTTTCATGAAACAAGGCATAACCTTCAGCAGGACCTTCCCCAATCAGATAATGAACGATATTTCCCTTGGCATCTTTTGAATGAACCTCTTTGCCATGATAAAAATGATATGAACTGAAAACTTTAAAGCCGTCATCACTAATTATCACAGGTAGGTAAAAAGTTTTACCTGTTTTTTCATCACCCCATAAGTGCCACTCATGCGCATCTTTCACGTGATGCATAATCATTTCACTGACATCGAACTGATCCTCTTCTTTATGGTTATTTCCACTGCCACTTGCAAAAGTATTGTGAGCAATCAATGCCAAAGAAAAAACAAGTACTATCGATTTAATTACCTTATTATCAAACACTTGCATCGTTGTCCAAATTAAAATTGACCAAAATTTGTTGCAAAGTTAATTAAACTTTCTAAAGAAACAACCTTTTCTTCACTTAAAACTTTCGCCACTTTTTGTAAACTTGAATTCCCGCCATCAGAAGTAATCCAACTCCAAAAAATCCCAAGGTACCATAGACCCAATTCAAGCTAGATTTCAATACAACTATAAAAACTATTGCTACTAAAAAAAGAGTAGCTACTTCATTCCAAACTCTCAGTTTTGTTGACGTCAGTGTATGTTTTCCATTTGCCAGTCGAAACATGATGACCTGACAACTCGCATGGTAAATAAGAAGCAAAACGATAAAGCCTAATTTCAAATGCATCCAACCAAGTTTCAATAGTGAAGGATTTAATACCAACATCCAAATTCCAAAAACCAGGGTAAGTAACATGGCGGGCGTTGTAATAATCCACCAGAGACGACGTTGCATGATTCGGTATTGATCAGCTAAAATGGATTGCTTTGGTTCTTCCTCTTTTAATGCTTCCACATGATAAATGAAAAGCCTTACGATATAAAAAAGTCCAGCAAACCAGCTCACAACAAAAATGATGTGTAATGCTTTAACAACTTGATAATCCATGAAGCAAAGTTAAAATCATTGTGCTTCAATCGAACAAAGTTTCTTGTTTTAGTAATGATTTTCCTTATTTTCGTTCTTTCTATGCGCATTTTTTTATTGTTCTTATTGTTATTCTATATTTCGAGAGCTTTTACACAAGAAGAGTTACTCTCTGTTCAGGGAAACTATCAAGGGGGGAATTTGCTTGTTTCAAATCCAGCGCAATCCGACGGGTTTGGCTTTTGTATTACTAAGGTTACCGTAAATGGAGACATTTTACCGGCTTCCATTCAAAGTAATGTTTTCGAGGTTAATTTCAAGTTGTTCAATTTAAAGATTGGCGATCCAGTTTTTGTGGTTTTAGAACATGCAAACGGATGTGCCCCTAAATTCCTTAATACTGAAGTGTTGTTACCAAAAAGCACCTTCGTGTGCGAGCGCATTCAATGTTCTGCGGATGGGAATTTACAATGGGTAACTTCGAAGGAAAATGGCGTTTTGGATTTTATTGTTGAACACTACAGGTGGGGAAAATGGTTGGAAGTTGGCTATGTAAAAGGAAATGGTGGAAGCAGAAGCAATAGTTACGCCTTTCAGGTCAATCTGCATTCTGGTAAAAATACCTTGCGCGTATCTCAACGCGACAATTCCAAAAAACTAAGGTCTTCGCAATCAACAACCGTGGTTTCTACCGTTGGAAAAGTTATTAAAACACCTTCTCGAGTAAAAGATTTTATTTATTTTAAATCCAATGGAAAATCGGTTAAAACAAAATATGAAGTGTTTGATGCCTACGGAAATTTATTGAAGCAAGGGTTTAGTCAAGAAGTGAACTGTACCAATCTTTTGAAAGGAATATACTTTTTAAATTTCGATAACACCTCTGAAAAATTTTTTAAAATCGATTAGTATGATTAAAAAAATTGAACATATCGGTATCGCTGTGGAAGACTTAAACCATGCCATTCCAATTTATGAAAAATTGTTTGGCGTTCCTTGCTATAAACAAGAATTGGTTGCATCCGAAGCAGTAAAAACAGCGTTCTTTTTAATAGGTGACGCTAAGTTAGAATTACTCGAAGCTACTGAATCGCATTCTCCAATTGCTAAGTTTTTAGAAAAAAAAGGAAGTGGGTTTCATCATATTGCATTTGAGGTTGACAATATTGAAAAGGAAATTGAGCGGTTGCAAAAGGATGAGTTCATTTTGTTGCACCTAACTCCAAAAGACGGAGCCGATAATAAACGCATTGCTTTCCTGCACCCTAAAAGCGGATTAGGAATGCTAATCGAACTTTGTCAAGAAAAAAGTTGAAAAAACGAGGATTCGTCTTCGTAAAAGAAAGTCCTCAAACCTGCTTTTTTTGCTCCTTTAATGTGTTGCGGACTATCGTCAATGAAAAGCACTTTTTCAGGAAGTGTTTTTAATCTTTGACATACATAATGAAAGGTCTCAACATGTGGCTTTCTGCGTTCGATTTCATGAGAAAGAAATATTTTTTCGAAGTATTCTTCCATTTCATCTTGGCTCACCTTTTTCCATTCATGCAATACCTTTTTCCAATGAATTGCATTCGTATTACTGAGCATAGCCACTCGTCTCCCCTTGAGTTTGTCGAGCAGATCAACTTTTTTCTGGGGAAATTCTCCAATCATTTTATTCCACGCATGTACTAGTTGATTCGGTGTAACATTAGGGTTTACCTGTGTTTTTAACTCGTTTATAAAAGCTTGTTCAGAAATCTTACCTGTTTCCATGAGGTCAAAAAGCGTGTTTTGTGCCAACTGAGTATACTGATCATCAAAACTCAAAAAACCTAATTTTTTCATTTCCAACGAGGTGGCATTATAATCTATGTTTATCAGCACACCTCCTAAATCAAAAAGTATTATTTCAATTGATTCTAAATTAGCCTTCACGCCTTTAGTTTTTAAATTTTATGACATTCTCATGACAATACTACTTTTAAATCACGAGAACTTTGCAGTCAAAAGTACTCATATCTTCTGTGAAACAACTTTATGCCATAGCATTTACGCACAAAAACCTACCGGTAGAAACCCTTGGTTTATTGCATATTGAGCAAGCGTATTATGAAAATCGTTTAAAAGAAGCAAAAAACAACTTTGATTTATCTGAATTATACTATTTGTCTACTTGCAACCGTGTCGAGTTTGCATTTGTTACAGAAGGTGATTTGACAGACCCACATCAGCATGCACGTAATTTACTTACGGAAATTTACCCGAATATTTCAGAAGAATCATTCAATTTGCTAATTGAAAATGCTATTTTCCACAAAGGCATTGATGTTGTGGAGCATCTAATTTCTGTAGCAGCGTCGATAGATTCTATGGTGGTTGGAGAACGCGAAATTATTACTCAGGTACGCAAGGCTTTTGAAACATGTCATGCTGCTGGATTAACGGGAGACAAGTTGCGACTTGTTATGAAACAAGTCGTGGAAACGGCTAAAAAAGTATATTCTCAAACGAGTATTTCACAAAAACCCGTTTCTGTGGTTTCGCTTGCATATCAGGAACTAAAGCGTTATCAAATTCCACTCAACGCGAGGATTGTCGTTATTGGGTCTGGGGCAACCAACACGACGCTATGCAGGTTTTTAAAGAAACATGGCTTTCGTAAGTTTTCTGTATTTAACCGCACCTTATCGAATGCGGAAAAACTCGCCCATGAATTAGGCGGAACCGCACATAAACTGAATGAACTTGAACTATTTACAGAAGGTTTCGATGTACTCGTAACGTGTACTTCTTCTGACCACCACATCGTAAATAAAGAATTATATCAAACGTTGTTGAATGGTGACACTTCGAAAAAAATAATCATTGACCTTGCTATTCCACAAGACATTGACCCATTCATTTTAGATGAATTTGGTGTACAATACATTTCTATTGCTCATTTACAAAAGGTGTCAAACGAAAACTTAAAAATTAGACAAGGAGAATTGTCTCGCGTTCATGAAATCATTCAAAAAGCTTTGGTAGAATTTGACAATCTATACAAAGAACGAAAAGTAGAATTGGTAATGCAAGAAGTTCCTGAGGAAGTAAAGAAAATCAAAGAAGTTGCCTTGAATGAAGTATTCAAAACAGAGCTTCAAAATTTAGACCCTCAATCAAGAGAATTGCTCGAAAAAATCGTAGGATACATGGAAAAAAAGTACATTAGCGGTCCAATGAAAAAAGCGAAAGAAATTTTGCTCTCGAATGTACAAAAACATGAAAATTAGAATCGGTTCAAGGGGAAGTGATCTTGCGTTATGGCAAGCGAATTACGTAAAAAATTTATTGGAGGATAAGGGATGTGATGTTACTATTTCTATAATCCTAACCAAAGGGGATCAAATTCAAGATTTAAGTTTTGATAAATTAGAAGGAAAAGGTTTTTTCACTAAAGAAATTGAAACAAGTTTGTTAACTAATGAGATTGATCTTGCCGTACATTCACACAAAGACTTAGAGACTACCGAACCGGAAGGCCTAATTACTGCAGCTGTTTCATACCGCGAGGACCCCTGTGAACTATTAATAATCAAAGAAGAATCTTGGATTGAATCTGAAGTTTGGGAATTAAAAAAGAACGCAACGATAGGTACTTCATCAGCAAGAAGAAAATCTCAGGTTTTAGCATTACGTCCCGATTTAATGATTAAGGATTTAAGGGGCAATGTGCCAACTCGAATAGAGAAGTTAAAATCAGGTGCGTATGATGCTATATTGTTGGCATATGCGGGTGTAGCAAGACTCAATTTAGATTTAAACGGTTTGAAAATCGTTAAATTAGATCCTGAGGAATTTGTTCCGGCACCAGCACAAGGCGTATTAGCGCTTCAAATACGCGAAAATCACGGAGAATTAGCAGCTGTACTATCTGAAATAAACAATAAGGAAGTGGCAGAGCAAATTCAAATAGAACGTTGCGTACTGAAACAAATGAACGGTGGATGTCAATTGCCATTGGGAGTCTATAACGATGGGGAATTTGTACATGTCGCGTTTTCTCCGAAATGGAGTGAGCCTTCACGCTATTTTCGTTTTCGCTACAATGAAGCCTGTGACATGTCGGGTTTAATTATTAAACAATTGAATGCAAGCAACTAGGAGCAATGCATCAGCTATTCATTTCTAAATCAGCAACTGAGCTTCCACTGCTAACTGCTTTTTGCCAAAAGAATAACCTATCATTAATTGCAGAATCTCTGATATCCTTTGAACGCGTGGCTGCAGAAATTCCAACCCGCTTGGACATCGTATTCTTTACAAGCCCACGATCGGTGGATTTTTTCTTTGATCAAGTTTCCACATCGTTTACGTGCATTGACTTTGCCTGCATGGGAAAAGGAACTGAAAAAGCGTTAATCAATCGCGGACATGAATCTAGTTTTACCGGAGAATACTCTTCTTTTCCTGAAAAAGTTTTTAATTCTTTTAAATCCTGGGCAGGGAGTCGCTTGATAACCATACCGCACTCATCTAAAAGTCTTTTTTCCATTTCAAAATATTTTTCTGCACATCAACTTAATTACATAAAGGTTTACAATACGAACTTCATTAGAAAAAATATTCCGGAATGTTCTATTTACATATTTACAAGCCCTAGCAATGTTGATTCATACCTTTCGATAAACACCATTCCTCAAAACGCTCAGGTTTTTGCTTGGGGGGCGAGTACAAAAGAACACCTCTTGGAGAAAGGAATATTGGTAAATGAAACTCTAACTTTTGGGCAGGAAGCAGAATTAATTCGAATGTTAAATCTATATTAAGTCGTTAAATTCCTGTGTTTTTTTTTTGCAGTCCCAAAAAAATCTTAATTTTGAGGCCACGAAACTAAATTTAAAAACGTT
>Ga0214923_10003422_pt1 | contig 19896 bp, 21 predicted proteins | sample LL1510_MetaG_FD_177993 | JGI IMG/M metagenome (GOLD analysis project Ga0214923, IMG submission 177993) | Freshwater microbial communities from Lake Lanier, Atlanta, Georgia, United States - LL-1510 | ecosystem: Environmental > Aquatic > Freshwater > Lake | place: USA: Georgia | collected...
AACTTCGTCTGGGCGAGCATCTTGTCTATCAATTTTGTTGATAATAACAATAGGGCATAAACCTAGAGCTAAAGCTTTGGAAAGCACGAATTTAGTTTGGGGCATTACACCTTCGGCAGAATCAACCAACAATAAAGCACTATCAGCCATTGACAACACTCTTTCAACTTCGCCACCAAAATCGGCATGCCCAGGAGTATCGATGACATTTATTTTTTGATCTTGCCACATTAAAGAAGTGCATTTTGCTAAAATAGTAATTCCCCTTTCTTTTTCGAGATCGTTAGAATCCATTACTCTAGTTTCTACTTGCTGATTGGCACGAAAAGTGCCACTTTGTTGCAACATAGCATCAATTAAAGTAGTTTTGCCGTGGTCAACGTGAGCTATAATTGCTACATTTCGAAATATCATAAATAAAACTATTGAGGTTTGGTCATGCTAGCAACTTCGTCAGCAAAATTATTTGCCACCTTTTCAATACCGTCGCCGAGAACAAAAAATTTGAAACCAGCTATTGCAGTTTTGCCATTTTCTTTGCCAAAATTACTGACTAAATCTTTGATTTTGATTTTATCATCCATTACAAAATTTTGCTCTAGCAGAACAACTTCTTCGTAATATTTACGAATGCGACCTTCGATCATTTTTTCGATAATGCTTTCTGGCTTACCAGAAGATCTGGCCTGCTCTTTTAAAATCTCGACTTCTCTTGCCAATTTGCTTGGCTCAACACTTTCGATATTGAGAGCATCTGGGCGAGCAGCGGCGATGTGCATAGCTATTTGCTTGCCTAATTCGCTCAATTTATTGCTATCGGCACTACTTTCGAAGCCAACTATTACTGCTATTTTACCCATATTAGTGGCTATCTGATTGTGAATGTAGCTAACAATCAAACCGCTGTTGATATTAAGATGAGCCATTCTGCGAATTTGGATATTTTCACCAATAACACCAATTTGTTCTTTTACAGCAGAATCTTGATCTGTTTTCAATTTTTCGATATCAGTATAATCAAAAGCAATATTAGCTAGTTGAGCCACAAAGTCTTGAAACTTTTGGTTGCGAGCGACGAAATCAGTTTCGGAATTGACCTCGATAACCACAGCTTTATTATTTTTGATGGAAACAGCGACAGCACCTTCGGCAGCTACTCTAGCGGCTTTTTTAGCAGCAGAGGCAAGACCTTTTTTGCGAAGCCAATCTATAGATTTTTCGAAGTCTTGACCATTTTCGGCAAGAGCTTTATTACAATCGGCAATGCCACAACCAGTGACATCTCTTAATTTTTTGATTAGAGTAAGAGTATTAGACATAAAATTTATTGTTTTTTAACTGGGTTATTTGTTGATTTTGCAGGTTTTTTAAAATCTTTTTTAACTGCTGGTCTTTTTTTAGCATCAGGCTTATTAGCTGTATCGCTGGATTTCGCATCTGATTTGGCCTCGATTTTGTTTGAACGTTTTTTCATTTCAAAGGTTTTTGTTGACTTTTCGTTGGTTTTTTTGACCTCAGACAAACCTTCAAGGAATCCTTTTTCGGCAATTTTTTCGATATCAACACCAGAAGCAAGCATATTTTCTTTAATACCAGCAATTATCGCATCAGAAATCAAGCGACAGAATAATTTAATTGATTTAGCCGAGTCATCATTTCCAGGAATTGGATAAGAAATTTTATCGGGATTGCAGTTAGTATCTAGCAAAGCAAGAATTGGTATGTTGAGCTTTTTAGCTTCGGCAATGGCAAGAGATTCTTTATTGACATCGATGACAATCATGATGTCTGGATAGCCACCCATATTTTTAATGCCACCAAGGTTTTTTTCAAGTTTAATTCTTTGTCTTTCGAGATTTAGTTTTTCTTTTTTATTGAAGCCTATTTCGTTATCTTGTAACTGATCTTCGACTTTTTTTAGAGTTTTGATTGATTGCGAAACAGTTTTGTAGTTAGTAAGCATACCGCCAAGCCAACGACTATTGACATAATACTGACCACAGCGAGTAGCTGCTTCGGCGACAGAATCAATCGCTTGTTTCTTGGTAGCAACAAACAAAATGCGACCATTATTTTTAGCTATTTCTTTAACCGTTTTTAAGCTTTCATGTAACATTTTTGCGGTTTTGTTGAGATCGATGATGCTGATACCGTTGCGACTAGTATAAATGTATTTAGACATTTTAGGATTGCGACGCATAGTTTTGTGACCAAAATGAAAGCCAGCTTCGATTAGTTGTTTGATTGAAAATTGAGGAATAGCAATCTGTTGAATTGGTGCAGGAGATTGATTATTGGTCTCTTGTTGAGTATTTTGTTGCTGATTGTTTTGTTGATTTTTAGTATTCATAAAAATTGTTAATTTGGTTATATTGTATAATTGGCAAAAATTTAGATTGAAATTTGCATAATTGCTGATAATATTTTAGCTTAAAATATTATGATATCATTTTTATCTAAATACATGATGCAAATTATCAGAAAACTGATTTATATGCCACGTTTGTTTTAAATATTAATGGCATATTTGCATAAATCTAATTAGATAATATCAATCCAAACACCAAATTCGCCGATTATAATAAATTTATAATAATTTAGCTAGAAATTTCTAACTAAAGGCAAATATTTTAAACAACAAAAATAATAATGCAAATATTTTTTTATGCTAACAATTGAAAATATTAATATCTGCTATGGCGATGTGCCAGTATTAAGTGGAGTTGGTTTTAGTGTTTACGAAGGTTGTTGCCTTATAATCAAAGGCAGTAATGGGATTGGCAAAACATCGCTACTAAAAATTATCTGCGGTCTAACAAAGCCAGATGCTGGAAATATTTATTGGCAAAAGCAAAATATAGACAATATTTTACCTGATTATCAACAGCAATTAAAATTCATTGGGCATAAAAATTTTTTTAAAACTCAACTTACGGTGCTGGAAAATATTAAATTCTATAGTAGCTTTGGTAGCACAGAAATCAATGTGCCAATGGCATTGCATTTTTTTGAGTTATTGCCGGTTGCAGATGTGCAAATTAAAAAATTATCTGCTGGTTGGCAACAAAAAGCTTTGCTAGCTCTTTTGCTGATCGATGATTACAAATTATGGTTACTAGACGAGCCGAGTAGAAATTTGGATTTAGCTGCTAAACAAAAATTACATTCTTTAATAAAAACAAGAGTAGAGCAGAAAGGCATTGTTTTGCTAGTTACTCACGATGATTTTTTTGATAACTTGGGGCAGGTTATTAATTTGGATGATTTTTGTGGCTGATTATTGTTTTATCAAGCAGAAAATATAAAATTTCTGCTTGATAAATATTGCGATTATTGCCTTCTATCTCCTAAGAAATGCAACAAGTGAACGAATAGATTAATAAAATCTGTATATAAATTAAAGGCACCCATTAGAGCTATTTTGTTTAGCTGTTCTTGGTCACCGCCAGAAAATTGATAATATAGTTCTTTGATTTTTTGAGTATCGTAAGCTATTAAACCAATAAAAATAAATACAGCCAATAACGATATAGCAAATTGCAAACCAGTGCTTTTTAAGAAAATATTAACTATAGAAGCTATTAACAATCCTATTACTCCCATCATTAGAAAAGAACCCATACTAGTGAGATCTTTTTTCGTAGTATAGCCATATAAGCTCATTAAACCAAATGTAGAAGATGCTACAAAAAAGGTGCGAGCTACACTTTGAGCAGTATAAACTATAAAAATTGTTGATAGCGATATACCCATTATTGAAGCAAAAGCATACAAAAATGTGCGAACTTGAGATGCCGACATTGAATGAAATTTAAAGCTAAAAAACAAGATAAAAGCTAGCGGAGCAAACATTGCCACATAACGAAGCGGAGTGCCGAATATAGCAGACATTAAACTAGCGGAGCTAGCCAAAAAAAACGAAACCAACCCTGATATTGCCAATGCGATTGCCATATGTTTGTAGACCATCGCCATATAGTCGCGAAGTGCAGAATCGTAGCTAGAGCTACTAGATGCTGAATTTGTGTATGAGTTACTTTGTAAAAACATATAAAAATAAATTGATTAATAAAAAAGTGCAAACTAATTTTAACCACTAAAATAATATTTGCAATAACATTTTCAAGATCTGTAAATTTTTACAATAATTTTTGCAGATAATCTATTGCTTTATTGATATTATTGATGTTGTTGCCAGCTCCCATGGCTATGTCTTTTTTACCGCCCCCACCTTTACCTCCAAGCAAATCGACAAGCTTTGCTACTATTGATCCAGCATCGAAATCAAGGCCATTGACCGCAACTAGTATATTAACTTTATCACCCTGCTCTCCAAAAAAAGCAATCAAATATGGAATTTTATTATGATCTTGCCAAATTTTGAGAATATTGCGAAGATCGTTGGCATCAGCATCGCTAAAAATATGATATGCTAAACAAATGTTGTTTTGATTGATTTTGTTGATTGTATTAATTTGCTGTTTCCAGATTTGTTGCTTGAGATTTAGTATTTGCTTATCTTTTTGCTTGAGTTGTTGCTGGATGTCGAGACCTATTTTTGCGGTATCGCCAAGAACTTGCAACATTGATTTTTGTTGCTCTGCACTGATAATTTGTTGCTGATTTTCGTTGCTGAAAAAGCTAGATTCATCGAAACCAATTTGCTTTGCTAAAAACTCGCTATTATTTGATTTTATGTCATCGAATTGTTGCTTGATCTTTAAAGAAGCAAGTAGATGATTAAGTTTTTGTTCTTGCATTTTGAGATGCTGTAAAGCATAAAAACCACTCTTGGCAGTAATTCTTCTGATGCCAGCAGCGACTCCATTTTCAGTGATTATTTTTATTAGACCAATGTTGCCTGTGCTTAAAACATGAGTGCCACCACATAATTCCTGCGAAGGACCCATGGCAACAACCCTTACCATGGCATCATATTTTTCGCCAAATAGAGCCTCGGCACCGCTGTTTTTAGCTTCGTCGATGTGCATTGTTTTGGTATTTACAGGTGAATTTTGCCTGATATAAAAATTAATTAATTCTTCGACTAAATCAATTTCGCTTGCAGTCATGGCTCGATTGAAATTAAAATCAAAAGTGAATTGCTTGGCATCAACATTGGAGCCTTTTTGAGTTATTGCAGAACCAAGGACTTGCTTGAGTGCTTTATGCAATAAATGTGTTGCGGAGTGATTTTGAGCTCTTAGTTGACGATTTCTTTGGTTGACAAGACTGATTATGTTGTCGCCAACACAAAATTTACCGCGACAATCGGTTATAGGGTGCAAAAACAATCCGCCTGCGACTTTTTTAGTTTCGCCAATATCAAGACAATTGACAAGAGATTGATAATGCAGATTTGGATGATAATCTGTTGACATAATAATATTGCCGTCATCGCCTTTCTGCCCTCCCGAAGTAGCATAAAATGGAGTTTTATCAAGTACAACAAAAGCAGTAGAGACACTAGAAAAAAGATGAGAATCAATACTGGCTAAAAGTTTATTATCAACAATAATAGCAAGGATTTTGCCAGCACTCATTGTTGCTTGATGATAGCAATGCTGAGTATCGCCAAATTGCTGTTTAAGAGTAAAAAAGAAATCATCTTCAGCAACTTCGCCACTACCAACCCAATTGTTTCTGGCTCTTTCTTTTTGTTGTTGCATAGCAAGCTCAAATTCTTTGACATTGACCGTAAGATTTTTTTCGTGACAAATTTTTTGTGTTAAATCAAGTGGAAAGCCATAAGTATCGTATAATTTAAAAGCTATTTCGCCACTAAGTTGCTGATTATTTATCGGAGCTTCGTCAAGAATTTTGATACCTTTTTCAAGAGTTTCTAAAAATTTCTGCTCTTCAAAAAATAAAGTATCAATAATTGTGGCTTTTGCTCTGATTAATTCGGGATAAGCTTCGCCCATTTCTGTTATTAGGGTATCAACTAATAAGTGCATTATTGGTTGTTTTTTGCCTAATTTATAAGATTGCAACATTGCTCTTCGCATTATTCGCCTAAGCACATAACCTCTGCCTTCATTACTTGGTAAAACACCATCGGCAATCAAAAAACAAGAAGAACGAAGATGGTCGGCGATTATTTTGAGTTGAGGATTGATAGACATAAAACTAACGAAGATGTGATTTATAAAACTTATTGTAAAAAAAATCAAAAGAAAGTGCCATAATTATAAGCAATAAGCCCATAATATTTAAGACATTGAATTTATAATTTTCAAAAAAACTCGATACTGTTAAGGCTATTGTTGGATAAACTAGGGCGGTATAATTGGCTTTAGCTGCTCCGATTTGAGCAATGAGATAATACAAGCATATAAATGCCATAATCGAGGCGAAAAAAATTTGATAAATTAATGAACCGACATAAGTAACAGAATAATCGAAAGAAAATTTATAGCCAGCAATAACGATGTATAATAAAAAGTATAAAGCTCCAAATGCTGAACAGTAAGAAATAGTGGTAAATAGCGGGGTGCGATTTTGTTTGTTGTTATTAGCAACCAAATAATTACCAAAAGAAAAAACCAACATCATACAAAAAGCATAAACAAAACCAACTGCTGGAATTGGTTTTTGGCTATCTATTAATGATGGAGTTACAAAAAATATTAAGCCAATTGTGCCAAAAATGCCACTAACAATTATTTTTTTGCTCATTTTATGATTGTCGAGATAAGACTTGATTAACTCGGATGTTATTACTGACAAACTAAATATTACCGCAATTATGCCGCTAGCAATTACTTTGGTAGCATGGTAACCAATGAAAAAGTTAAGCGAAAAATTACAGAGAGCAATAAAAGGCAGGCGAGACCATTCATCTTTTTTGAGCTTTAATCGTGTTTTAGTAAAAAAACAGACTAAAAACATTAACATAGAAACAATAGTAAAACGATAAAAGAGCGAAACCTCTGCTTCTACTGGCGAATTTATTTGCAACTTCATAGAGTACCAACTAAATCCCCAAGCCAAGCACATACCAACAAAAGCAAGGATAATAATGTTGTTGAATTTTGGTTGCGAATTAATCATGCTTGTTGATTATTATAGCTACTTCAATGGCAGGTTTTTTGCCAGTAAGATCGGAAAATATTTTGCCAATTTTAGAGCGAATAGACTTTTCGAGCTCATTGCTTATTTTGTCAAGGTTTGGTTGTTTTTTCTTTTTGAGGAAGGTAAAAGAAAAACCGCCCTGATCGAGTTTTAGCTCTTTAGCCTTGCCTTTTAACAAAACATCAATCTCTTTATAGATTAATTCTTGAGCTATTTTATCGCTTTTTAAATCATAACAACCTATGCACATAATTTTTGATTGCTTACTACGAATAAGTTTATCGTTTAGGCCTAGACTAACAAATATAATTCCGCTATCTTGAAGTTTTTTGCGCTCTTTGATAATAATACTATCAAGATCGATCAGTTGTTTGCCATCAATGCCAAGATAGCCAGATTTTACTTTACCTATAGCTCCAGAATTTGCGGGATTTTGTCCATCTATCTTGATAACTAAACCGTTTTCGGGCTGAATAGCCTTATCTACACCACAATCAAGAGCTAATTCGCAATGAGTTTTAGTATGAATAAATTCACCATGCACAGGAATAGCTATTTTTGGCTTGGCAACTTGATACATAATTTTTAATTCTTCTTGCGAAGGATGTCCAGAAACATGAACGAAATGATCTTTTTCGGTCATAACATCTATTTGTTTTTTGGCTAATAAATCGAATAACTCAAAAATCTTTTTCTCGTTGCCAGGAATTATTTTTGAAGAAAAGATCATTAGATCGCCTTTGCTAAAATGCAAAACAGGATGAGTATTGGTGGCTATTTTGCGAGTTGCAGCCATTTGCTCGCCTTGACAGCCAGTGCAGATAACTAAAATTTCGTTTTTATTATAAAGCTTAACTTCTCGCTCAGAAATGAAATGACAATTTTCAAAATTATAGCCACTTTTTTTACCAACTTCATAGAGTCGATGCAATGAAAACCCAGCTAAAACAACTTTTCGCCCTAGTTCGCTAGCTATTTTGGCAATAGTATGAATGCGAGCAATATTTGAGGCAAAAGTAGTAACACCAACTAAACCGAATCTGCCAGCAATTAAAGCCTTGAGAGAGTCGTAAAGCTCGCCTTCGGAACGAGAGTGTCCAGCACTAATTGCATTTGTTGAGTCGCAGACCATAGCTAAAATATTGTCACTATAGCTTGCTATTTTGTTGAGATCGCTAGTTTTACCAATTACAGGATCAGGATCTAGCTTCCAGTCCCCGGTATGCAAAACATTACCAACTGACGTCTTGATTATGATTGCCTGCATTTCAGGAACAGAGTGAGTCAAGCCAACAAAATCAAGGGTAAAAGGCTCAAGATGCAAGCTATTGCCTATGATATGGATTGGCACTTTTTTGGCAAAAGTAGTTTCTTCGAGCTTAGCTCGCAAAAAATTAGCAGCAAAATTGCTAGCATAAATAGGCAACTCTAGACTTTGCCACAAATAAGGCACAGCACCAAGATGATCTTCGTGAATGTGAGTAAGCACTAGCCCTAGAATGTTTTTTTTGATTTGTTGTAAAAAAGAAATATCGGGAGTCATCATGGTAATGCCAGGCGCATCATAGGCAAAACCAACACCGCAATCGATCATTAACCATTTGCCATTGAGATGGTATAAATTGAGATTCATACCAATTTCATTAGCTCCACCTAGTGGCAAAAATAGTAGATCTTGATAATGGTTTTTTAAGTTTAAATTCATAATTTTTTAGGTAGCGGCGGTTATGCCAAGTTTAGCAAATAGTTGTTGATCTTGTAGGGCTTGTGGATTATCAGTGGTAAGTAATTTTTCGCCATAAAAAATTGAATTAGCACCAGCAAAAAAGCATAAAGCTTGTGTTTGTTCGCTCATTTGTTGGCGACCTGCCGATAATCTGATTTTGCTAGCAGGCATCAAGATTCTGGCTACTGCTATAGTTTTGATAAACTCAAAATGATCGAGATCTTCGCTATTTTGCAGTGGAGTTCCAGCGACTTTAACTAGCATATTTATTGGCACTGATTCTGGTGGCTTTGGTAAGTTAGCTAATATCAACAACATTTTGGCTCGATCTTGGCGAGTTTCTCCCATACCAACTATTCCGCCAGAGCAAACATTTAAACCAGCTTCGCGAACATTTTGTAAAGTTTCAAGTCGATCGTTGAATTTGCGAGTAGTAATAATTTGTTCGTAGAATTCAGGCGAAGAATCGATGTTGTGATTGTAATAATCAAGCCCAGCATTTTTTAAGGCAATACTTTGCTGTTGAGTAAGCATTCCTAGAGTCATACAAGTTTCGAGACCTAAAGATTTAACCTCGGCAACTATGTTGCAAATATTTTCGACATCTCTATCGTGCAGATTTCGCCAAGCTGCCCCCATACAAAAACGAGATGCTCCGCTTTTTTTGGCATCGATGGCCGCTTGCTTAATTTGCTCTATTGCAAGCAGTGATTGCTTTTCAAGGCCAGTATCGTAGTGAGCAGATTGCGGACAATATTTGCAATTTTCTGGACATGAGCCAGTTTTGATGCTTAACAAAGTGCTAATTTGCACCTTGTTATGACAATGATTTTGGCGGTGGACTGCAGCAGCTTCGAACAATAAATCATTAAATGGCAGATCAAATAAATCAAGAGCCCGCTGTAGTTGTTGGTTGGTGCAATTCATAGAGTTAAAATTTAAAACCGGGAGGCAATGGCATACCAGCGGTAGCATTTTTTAGTAAATTATCAGATTCGCTATCGGAATTTTTTTTGGCATCGTTGAAGGCGGCGACTAACAAATCTTCAAGAACTTCTTTTTCGGCAGGATCGATCAAGGAATTGTCGATGTTTATTTTTTTGACAACTCCATTGCCGTTAATAATTACAGCAACTAAACCACCACCAGCAGAACCAGTAAATTCTTTGTGCGAAAAATCTTCTTGCATCTTTTTCATTTTATCTTGCATTTGTTGAGCTTGACGCATGATTGATTTTATATCCATATGATTGTATTTATTGGTTAAAGACTATACTTTGTATATTTTTTTAAAAAATTATTAACATTGTATTTAATTAAGAATTTAATTTTCCTTATATATCCAACTTTGTCAACATTTTCTTTTGCAAATAAATCAAGTTGATATTTTTTCTGCCCCTTCACATTAATAATTAATTCGCCAATTTTTTGATTTTTCTTGATCGGAGCCAGCACAGGATTATTGATTTTAACAAGAGCTTCGATATCATCGATTGGCTTGTCTTTTAATACTGTAAAAGAGATATTCTGCCCCAGAACAGCAGGGATCTTTTCTTTTTCACCTAACCAAGTATCAACATATGCCAAGATTTGCCCTTTTTCAAAGATCGAGATTTTTTTGTATTCGTTAAAACCATAATCAAAAAGATCGGTGATGATTTTTTCTCTTATTTTTGGAGTTTTTGCCTTATTAACCACTGCCACTAATTTGCGATTATTTCTCTTAACTATTGCCGCCAAACCATAACCGCCTTGATTGGTATAGCCAGTTTTGCCACCAACTATACCTTCATAGTTATTGCGAATCAGCGGATTGCGATTTTTTTGCACGATATTATGATAGGTAAATTCCTGAATATGTAAAAAACTTTTATATTGTGGGAAATCGTCGTAAAGACGAGCGGTAAGAGTTGCCAAATCTTTGAGAGTCATGTAATGCCCTTCTTGATTGAGACCGTGCGGATTTTTGAATTGCGAACCATACATACCTAGCTCTTTGGCTTTTTTATTCATAAGATCGATAAAATTATTGTAGCCACCTGCCGTTGATTCAGCTAGAGCAATAGCAGCATCATTGCCAGAAACTGCCAAAAGACCTTTTACCAAGTCTTCGATCGAAACAACATCGCCATAATTAAGAAACATAGATGAGCCAGATTTTTTCCAGGCATCTTTGCCAATCAAGCACTGACTACTGAGATTTATAGCTCCTTTTTTAACTAAATCAAAAACAATATAAGCCGTCATTAGCTTGGTCATAGAAGATGGTGCCATAGCAACATTGGAGTTTTTTGACAGCAACACTTCTTTACTATCGGCATCGATCAAAAAATAGTATTCTGCTTGATCTAGATAGGGATATTGCTTGATATCGCCAGCAAAAATATTGCTAACAAGAGTTAATAATATTGTTATGGTTAATAAAATTAACTGCTTGCATTTTTTTTGAAATTTTTTGTGATAAAAATTTAACAAAACATTCATTGATTAAAAAATATAATTGATTAGTATATGCTATTTATTTGGTTCGACATTTTGTTGATCGGCCTTTGGCGGATCGTTATTTTGTTGATCGGATTTCAGAGGATCGTTGTTTTGTTGATCGGACTTTGGTATATTTTTATTTTGTTGCGAATTGATTAGATTAATATAATTTCTGTTTTTATATTGCGGTGCTAATCTTTTATTTTTAGTTACATAAAATGGATTTTCTTCGAGAATTTCATCTTTTTTGAGATACTCTTTAATTTGATTATAATAAATAGAATCAGCTTTTTCTTCGATTAATTGTTGAGTTATTGCTTTGTTTTTATTTTGCATTGCTAGATATTCTATATTTTTTTGCAAATAATCGTTGTTGTTGATAGCATATTGCTTATTATTATCGTATGTAGCAATACCAAATTTATCTTGATTAGGAATGTTGATAGTATCAAATTCTAGGCCTATTCTATGAAACGGTTTGCTTGGTTGATTATTATAGGCTATTTCAAATATTTTATCGGGATTGTTAGAAAAATTGCCAGTATTGTAATCTTCATAATAAGGTTGAGAGCGATAAGGAAAGGGCTGGCCAAAATAAACTGATCCAATGTAATAATCTAATGTTCTTTCATCATCATCTTGCGGAAAATAATGTTGTTGATATGGGGTTTCGAAAGCTGTAGCTATTGTATCTGATTTTTTTTTAGGCTTGCGATCGGCATTGATTGCTTTTATGTCGTTACCATATTTTTTTTTAAAATTTTTATTGCCGATTTTTGCTTGATTTTTGTATGGATAGCAACAAGATAAAGCAAACAAAATCAACAGAATAATTTTTAATTTCATAAAATTAGTTTTTGGTAATTACTGCTGCTTTGCCACTTTTTTTAATTTTTTGCATTTCTTTTTGTGCCTCTTTTTGATTTTGATAGGGTCCAACTAAAACACGATAAACTATTGATCCATCAACATTGGCAGCTATCATCATGGTGTTAGTATACTTTGATTGGCGAACAAGTTTATCGGCATTTATTTTGGAACTAAAAGATCCGAGCTGAATATAAAAATCTTTTGCTGATGGCGAAGAAGATGGCATTTCTATTATTTTGTGAGATTGCTTTTCGGTTGCATCAACAGCGATTGTTGAATCTGTTTTTGGCTTAACTACTTTATCAATTTGGACTGGTTTTGTTTTGTTATCAGGTTGCTGACCTTGTTGTGGATATTGAATCTGCTCTTTTACTGGTTTTGCTACTATAGTTTTGTTTTTTTTGACGGCTTCGTTTTTATTGTTTTTGACAATTATTTTAGGCTCATTGTTAATAAAGCGGACAGGTTCTTCTTGTGGCAAAGAAGCTTGCTTTTGTTGATTATTAGCAACAATTGCATCACTTACACTTTTAGCAAAATCATAGCTTTTTTCTTGTTCGTAGATTTTTTGATTAGGCTGTTGATTATTGCCGTAATTTATGTTGTTATCGCTTTGCTTTTCGTTTTTTTCTAACTCTGCTCTAACTTTGGTATAAGGATTTTGTTCGCTAATATTTTGTTGAGTATTTTGTTGAGTGGTGATTTGCTGATTGTTGGTCGATGCAATAGGTTTAGTAAAGGCTTGATTTGGAGAATATTTCTGATTTAATATTTGAGCATTTTGCTCTGGCACTCTAAATTTCACAGGTCTGGTTTTACCTTTTAAATCAACAAATCTAAGTTGCGGATTGGCATTATTTGCACAAGAAGTTAATACTAGTAGAGAAATTATTAACTGCAATTTTTTTGACATAAATTTAGGTGTTATGGATTAATTTTACCATCGCAATGCAATGCTACCCCAAGTTAACCCCCCGCCCAAGGCCTCAAGAACTACTAGATCACCTTTTTTAAGACGATTTTGCTTATTGGCATAGTCTAGAGCCAAAGGAATTGAGGCCGCAGAAGTATTGGCATGTGCATTGACAGTTACTATAACTTTATTTGCATCTATTTTTAATTTATGCGAAACACTTTGCAAAATACGAAGATTAGCCTGGTGAGGAACTAGTAAATCAATATCGCTAGATTGCAAATTGATGCTGGCAAGAGTTTTGATAACCGAATCTGCCATTTTATCGACCGCATGCTTAAAAACTTCTTTGCCTTGCATTTGGATATGGCCAGAGATACCGTTGAGAGAAGTGCCTCCGCTAGTTTGTAAAAGACAATTAAGATTGCCATCGGAATACAAAGTGCTAGCCAGTATCCCACTATCTTGACTTGCTTGCAATAAAGCACAACCAGCACCATCGCCAAACAATACACAAGTATTGCGATCTTGCCAATTAATTATTCTAGACATAGTTTCGGCACCTATGACTAATACATTTTTGACTTGTCGAGATATTATGAGACTATTAGCTAAAGTTAAGGCATAAACAAAACCAGAGCAAACTGCAGCGACATCAAAAGCAAAGGCATTTTTGGCACCTATTTTTGCTTGAACTGTTGTGGCCGTAGCTGGAAAAGTAAGATCGGGAGTTGTGGTAGCAACTATTATTGCTTCGATTTGTTGAGCATTGATGTTATGGTTTTTTAATAAATCTAGGCAGGCAAGACTAGCAAGATCCGAGGTAAGCTGATTGCTAGCAGCGATATGCCTTTTTTCTATTCCTGTTCTTTCGAGAATCCAGTCGTTACTAGTATCTACCATTGTTGCTAACTCATCATTGGTTAATATTTTATCGGGTAAATAAGAACCTGTTGCTATGATTTTTGCAGAGATAGTCATATTTTATTGACCGTTGAGGTTTGATTTGAGAAGAAATTGTTGATTATGATTAATATCTTCGATTATTCGCTCGTTAATTTTGTTGCGAACTAAATTGCTAGCTACCAAAATAGCATTGGCAAAACCGATAGCATCTGTGCTACCGTGGCTTTTAACCGCGACACCATTTAAACCTATTAACATTGCTCCATTATGCATACGAGGATCAATTTTTTTGATGGCAGAGCCAAGAGATTGCGAAGCAAGGACATAGCCTATTTTTGCCAAAATAGATGAGGTAAAACCTTCTTTGATAACGCCAGAGATAAATTTTGTGGCACCTTCAATTGTTTTGAGAGCAACATTTCCAGTAAAGCCATCAGTAACTACGACATCTACAGTTCCTTTTAAAATATCATCTCCTTCGACATAACCATAAAAATCACTAGACATATGGCTACTTTTTAACATATTAAAAACTTCTCGCACCTGATCGTTGCCTTTTAACTCCTCGGAGCCAACATTTAAAACTCCTATTTTTGGATTGTTTACATTGAGTGCATAGCGAGCAAATGCTTTACCCATAACAGCGAACTGAAATAAAAAATTAGCATCACAATCTATATTTGCCCCCATATCAAGAAACACAGTGGCAAGATTTTTTTTGTTCGGTATAGATGTAACAATTGCTGGCCTAGTTATTGCTGGCAAAGGTCGCAACACTAATTTAGCGATAGCCATTAATGCTCCAGTGTTGCCAGCAGAAACAACCGCACTTGCTTTTTGATCTTTTACAGCATCTATTGCTAATCTCATACTAGATTTAGTAAGCTTTCGTAAGGCGATAGAAGGCTTTTCGTTGGCAGGAACGAACTCGGGAGTATCAATAAAATCAAAACGAGACTTTAAGTTACGACAATGATTAATTATTGGCAAAACTTTTTTTGCATCACCAAAAAACAAAAAGTTGATGTTAGGATCTTTGCTGGCAATTATATCTGCTCCTTCAATAACGATTTGCGGGGCTTTATCGCCACCCATGCAATCTAGAGCAATAACAATTTGCTGTGTAGACACCACTATTGATTATTTTTGTTAGATTCAGCATCTTGATTGTTGTCGATGCTAGATTGCTCGCTTGATTCGCTATTGCTTTTAGCTAATAATTCTTCTTTTTTCTGTTCGCGACGATGAGCCTTTTTAAGGTTTATTTTAAGCTCCCCATAAGTTTCTTGACAAATATGATGAGGCAACTTGTATTCTCCGCTTTCTTTATCTATTATTACATTTGAAAAATTAGCATCAAAGGTGCCGTTGCTACCTCTTCTCATGCCACTTCGCGAGCTAGATTTTTTCTTTTTAGGAACTGCCATAACTATTTACTTATTGTTGATTAAAAAATTTATTAAAATACTAGTTGATTTTAATTGCATTAACAAATTATTATTTGCATTTATCTTTTGAAATATCTGCCACTTTATTACATTTTATTATAAATGCGATCAATAAATATTATTAATGTGCCATTAGAATGCACTATTTTGGAAGCTATACCAAAAAAAATTTTGCAAATATAAAACAAAAGCTTAATATATTTTTTTCAAATTGCAATATTAATTTCATAAAAATTTGCTTTATGCTGTATTTTTTATCTAGACTTATTTTTTTATTACTAGCATTTAGCCCTTTATTTTCTTGTGTTAGTCGCATAGAAAAGCGAGGATATATGTTTGATTTATATCAATCAAATTCATTGCAAAAAAAAATTTCATCACAAAGAACGGTTTTAGAAAATTTAGGCAGTCCAACTGTTGCCCTAACCATTGACAATAAACAACATTTTATGTATTTATCTGAAAATATCAGGCATCTGCTTTTTTTTAAGCCAAAAGTTATTGAAAGAAATATTTTGTTAATCAATTTTGATGATAACAACTATATTGCTGACATATCTTCTTATAATCTTGCTAACGAAAATAGCGATTTTAAATTTAGTAGTCAAACAACTGCAATCAAAAGAAAAAACAATCTTGTTGATCATTTTATTAACAACATCAGTAAGTTAGGATCGTAGTCAATGAATTATCAACATCAATTCCATGCTGGCAATTTTGCCGACTTATTTAAACACTGCATTTTATGCTGCTGTTTGCAATATCTCAAACAAAAAGACAAACCTTTGTTGGCAATAGATACTCATGCTGGTGCCGGTAAATACGAAATTAACAATGCCGAAGCGACCAATGGTATTAAAAAACTGCTGCTACATCAAGATTTTTACGAAGCAATGCCACCAATATTTTGGCAGATTTTAGCAAAAATTAACATAACAACAATATCTTCTCTTAGCAAAGATATTAGATTTTATGCTGGCTCACCATTGCTTATCAAAAATATTCTAGCCGATAAAAAAGAGCCTTGGCAGGCTATTTTTGGCGAAACCAAGCAATCTGTGCATTATTTACTCAAAAGAAATTTTGCTGGCAACAAAAAAATTATATTGCATAAAAATGACGGCTTTGCTCTGTTAAAAAGCAAGCTACCGCCTTTGCAAAAAAGAGCTATGGTGCTAATAGATCCGCCATACGAAAAAGATCAAAACACAATTTCTGCCGATTACAACAATAGCATAATTGCTTTACAACAAGCTTATAAAAGATTCGCCAGCGGTGTTTATTTATGGTGGTATCCTATCATCGATAAACAACAACATATCGTTGAAAATGCCATCAATAATATCAGCAATATAGGTTTTACAGAAATCTTAACAATAGAAATAGATATCGACAATCCCGATCTAAAAATGCAAAAATGCGGTATGTTAATCATCAATCCTCCTTGGCAATTACAATCCGAACTGCAAAACTTTTTGCCAAAATTGCTGACAATAATCGGTGGTAGTAAACATCAATGCAAATTTCTGGTTAAAAAATAATTTTCTCAAAATGCTTAAAAAATACTTGTAATAAAAAAATACAAGAATAAAATTTAGGTTATTTATAACCAAATATAAACAACAACCTAATAATTGTTATGGATATCACCAAAATCAATGCCGATTTCCTTCAGCCAACAATATTTAATGCCGAAACTATCTCGGCACAATATTTACCAATCTTGGTTTTTTTAATAGTCGCCCTTGGTTTATCTTTTGTAATCGTGTTTATTCCTTTCGTCATCAACAAAATGCGACCAGATAAGCATAAAAATTCACAATACGAGTGCGGTTTTGAGGGCGAGGGCGAGGTGCGAAATAAATTTAATGTTAAGTTTTATTTGGTTGCAATATTATTTATTATCTTCGATCTCGAAATAGCCTTTTTATTTCCTTGGGCGGTTTCTTTAAAAACAATAGGCGAATTTGGTTTTTGGTCAATGATGGTATTTCTTGCCGTGCTTACCATTGGCTTTGTTTACGAATGGAAAAGAGGTGCATTAGAATGGTAATCAAATATTCCACAACTTCATCAATTAGCGAAACTAATTTTGGCAAACTGCCAGAGGTAGTAAATAATCAAGGTTTTATAACTGCTCAACTCGATGATTTAATTAACTGGGCTCGCTCCGGATCACTTTGGCCCATGACTTTTGGCTTGGCCTGTTGTGCAGTCGAAATGATGCAAACAGCAGCTAGCAGATACGATCTCGATCGTTTTGGTATGGTTTTTCGTCCGTCTCCTCGCCAATCAGATGTTATGATAGTTGCTGGCACTCTTACTAATAAAATGGCACCAGCATTACGAAAAGTCTACGATCAAATGGCCGAGCCTCGTTATGTTGTTTCGATGGGTAGTTGCGCTAATGGCGGCGGTTATTACCATTATTCTTATTCGGTGGTAAGGGGCTGTGATCGCATTGTTCCTGTCGATGTATATGTCCCAGGTTGCCCACCAACAGCAGAAGGCTTGCTTTATGGTCTAATGGTTTTACAAAATAAAATTGGTCGTCAACAAAATTTTAAAAGAGCAAAATAATTATGTTTCAAGATTTAGCAAAACAAGCCAATTATATCAAAGAAAATTTCAATAAAATAGAGCTATCGCACTCAATAACTAATGACAATTTAATTATCTACTGCCCATATTCTCATATTGTTAGTTTTTTACAATTTTTAAAAACAGACGAAAATCTTTCTTTCAAAACCTTGCTCGATCTTTTTGGTGCAGATTTACTCTACATCAAACAGCCTCGCTTCGAAATTATCTACAATTTATTAAGCTACAAACTCAACAATCGCATAACTGTAAAAGTTGCTATCGATACCTTACAAACACAAGTTCCAAGTGTAGTAAGTATATTTAGCTCTGCTGGTTGGTACGAGAGAGAAGCTTTTGATATGTATGGCATTTATTTTGCCAACAATCCCGATTTACGAAGAATCCTTACCGATTATGATTTTGTAGGCCATCCTCTGCAAAAAGATTTCCCTCTTACTGGTTATCAAGAGGTTCGCTACGATCCTGATTTGCAAGAAGTTATTTATGAGCCTGTGCAACTAGCTCAAGAGTTTCGTAACTTTGATTTTGATATGCCTTGGCAAGGTCCAAAAAAAACCGATTTATGTTAAAAAATATAGCAAAAAAATCATTTCAGTCATTCAAAAATTCGTTATCAGGCAACGAAAATATCAAAATAATCGAGGTCAATTGGGTAATATTTTTATATATTCTTTTTTTTATCTCACATAAATTTAGCAATACCATTGCTCGCTTTGCACTATCACCTATACTAGTTGCCTTATTTTCTTGGCACTTATATGCAATCTATAAATGTCGCCCCAAACCAACAATAGACGATCAACCAACAAAAGAGCAGTTACAAATAGATGAAATCAAAAAATCACCATCTTTACTCAAAAAAATATTTTTGCAAGAAAGTTTTTCAAAGTTTAATTGGCGAAAAACAGTTGTTCTTGCCGATATATTTTTTATCATATCAGCATTAAATTGGTATTAATCTATGGCTAAATTCCAATTACCACAAAATAACAATCCTAAAATACTCTATATCAATGCTCGCATAGTTGATCCTAATTCTGGCTACGATCAATTAGGTAGTCTGCTTACTATTGGCAACAAAATTGCCGATTTTGGTATGCATTTAGCCGAAAGTATAGCCGATATTATCATTGATTGCAAAGGGCTAGTGCTAGCTCCTGGGTTAATCGATTTACAAGTGCATTTTCGCGATCCTGGTCAGCATCACAAAGAAACAATCCAAAGTGGCAGTAGTTCTGCGGTAGCTGGCGGAATCACCACTGTTGTTTGTCAGCCCAATACCTCTCCTTGCCTTGATTCTGTTTTTACTCTTGATTACTTGCATCTCAAAGCTAAAGAAACGGCTTATTGTAATGTTTTAGCATATGCGGCAATTACCAAAAATATGCAGGGCAACGAATTAACCGAGATGCATCTACTCAAGCAAGCTGGTGCTGTTGGCTTTACCGACGACGGTCTACCTGTAATGAATGCCAACATTATGCGCAGAGCTTTTGAAGCAAGTAAAAATCTTGATTTAGTCATCGCTCAACATGCCGAAGATCTTAATCTATCTAATAAAGGCTGTATTAACGAAGGCTTGGTTGCTCATCAATTAGGTGTTCGTGGCATCCCTAATATTTCTGAGTCAGTAATAGTAGAGCGAGATTTAGCTATTCTAGAAGCAGTTGGCGGTCGTTATCATTTGTTGCATGTCTCAACTAAAGAAGCTCTAGATGCGGTTGCTCGAGCTAAAGACAAAGGTTTGCCAGTGACGGTCGAGGTCGCTCCGCATCATTTCACCCTCACAGACGAGCAAGTATTAATCTCTGGCACCAATGCTAAAATGAATCCGCCGCTTCGCTCAAATGCCGATAAACAAGCATTGTTAG
>Ga0214923_10003424_pt1 | contig 19894 bp, 17 predicted proteins | sample LL1510_MetaG_FD_177993 | JGI IMG/M metagenome (GOLD analysis project Ga0214923, IMG submission 177993) | Freshwater microbial communities from Lake Lanier, Atlanta, Georgia, United States - LL-1510 | ecosystem: Environmental > Aquatic > Freshwater > Lake | place: USA: Georgia | collected...
AACTTCTTACAGGTGTATAACTCCAAACCATATTTACTTTTTTATTACTTTTTCTTGCTAAACGAAGTGATGAGATTAATGGTCCCAATCTATTACATAAACCATTATAAACTATAAGTGTGATCATTTTTTTTCTATAAAATAATGTTTAAATAATAAATTTACTTTTTCTTTTATTTTTTAAATCAAATTTAAAACTTAAAATGATTATATTAAATACAAATATGTCTATCATAATAGAAGATTATTCTGCTAAAAGTATAGTTGTATATGGTGATACTAAAGTATATAAAGACAAGTTAAAGGAATTGGGTGGTAAATACAATGGTAATTTATCTGTTGGTCCTGGATGGATTTTTAGTAATAAAAAGAAAGAAGAAATTATGGAATGGAAAGAAACACTACCACCACCAGTCGATAATTCTGTAAATAAATATGTTGAAGAAATTGAAAAATTAAAAAAGATGAACAAAGAACTCATTGAAGAAAATGAAAGATTGAGAAAGTAAATTTTTAAAAACATTTGTTTTTAAAAACTAAAATTCTTATTCTATAATTAAATCATTACATTTTAAATTAAAAATTACTCTTCCTTCATTATATAATTCTACTAACTTTTCAACATATAATGTATGATATTTATCAATATCTTCGTTTGTAGGATTTTGTATAGTAGGTAGAGTGATCTCTTCACCAATAATAATTTCAAAATTATTGTTTACAGGTAAAATAGGACAAAATATAGAACCAAATGGTATAACAACAGGTATTTTGTAATAAACTAAAAAATTTCTTATTAATGTTGGTATTTGATTACTAAAATTATAAAACAATTTAGTTTCATTAAATGCATAGATAGGAATTAAAGACTGACCATGTTGTAATGCTAATTTAATAAAACCTTTTTTGTTTTTAATATATATCTTCTCAATACCATATTCTGTCTGTGCGGCTTCTTCAAAACCACCAGGTAATATACATTGAGAATAACCATCTCTTATATTATTCAACATTGTTTTCTTATCAACGAAAGAATAATTAGATAATAAACGAGAGAACATATATAGAAAAGATAAATATTGTACTTGACTTGATTGACAAAATTTAATGTGATTTAATTTAAGTTTCATTTTCATTATGATAAAAGAAGTACAAAATACACCATGTGGATGCATAAGAAATAATGATTGATTATTGTATTCATTTTGTTTTAAGTAGTATTTTACATTAAAATAATGTTGACTTAACTCTAAGAAATCTTTTATGTTCATAAAATTTTCTGGGACATATTTACAACATAATAAAGTAATTATCATAAGATAAATATTGTAATACCCCATGTATACAATAATAGGTATACTAAAAAACCAAGATACATATACGAAGAATACTATAATATTAGGAAATACATGATATTGCATTATATAGCTTTGTCTAAAAAAATATATGAATGATATAATATAAATATATAATAAAGTATCATTTTGTAAATATAATATAACAAGTATACTAGAACTCCATATAGTTACAGAAAATATCATATGTAAACAAAATAATATTGGGTAAAAAATAATTTCCTTTAATAACATATTTTTATTATATTTTTTAAAAATAAAAATATAAATCAATTTTATATTACATTATTTTGTATTTGATTAGCAAGTTCTTTAAAAAATTTATTAGAATTTTTACTTTCATTAAAACACTCGTGACGTCCATTTACATATATAATATTATCAATTTTTTTTAAAGTTGCTTTATCTATTACAGAAAATCTTTCATCAGTTGCGTAAAATAATATACAATTTTCATTAGCTTTCAAAGTGTTTATAATATTTTCATCAGATATTAGAATATCTTGATAACTTTGGATAATTTGTTTTACTGGTGTTAAACTAAACGTATCATCTAATATATTTTCATCTTCGCATAAAAATATATTCGGCATGAATAATACTTTAGGTAAATATAAATATGATATTAAGGGGATATTAGATATAATATTTAATAAATTAATTTTATGTACTAAAGGCATTAAAAAAATAATTTTTTTATAATTCTTAATGTTTTTAAATTCATGACAGAATTTCATTAATAACGCACCACCTAATGAATGCCCAATAATAATATCGAAGTTATTATTATTAATTACTCTAATTAAATTTAAATACACATCTTTTATATTTTCATCAACACTATAATTAAAATATGTTAATTCATATTCAGATAATATAAAATAATTATCAAATGTTATATATGTTTTATTACCTAATTTAAGATCTGTATTAAAACCTCTAATAAATAAAACTTTTGTCATTTATTATAATACATATTTTTTTTAAAAATTATTATCTATATTTTTAAATATATTTTTAATATTTTTCTTACCCCAATTATATCCATCGTTAAATATTTGTTCAGAATCAGTAATAACGTAATATTGTTTTTCGATATAACTAAATAAAGATGTATCTTCATTGTTTTCCATAATATTTATATTAATGTTTTCTTCATCTAAGTTTTCCATTTTTTTACTAATGTACAAATAAATTCTTTTCGTGTCATCTATTCTATCAATATCTTTAATACTTGTTAATGCTCCATCATAATAATAATTATCATTAATTTTTATACTACCTCGACTAATTATACCAGGTATTAAGATAGAAGATAATAATGTTTTAGTGAATATATGTGAGTTATTAAATTCATTACATCTATAGTATTCCTTATCACCATTAATTTGTGATACATATATATTATATCCATATTTAAAATGTTCAGAAGTAATACCACGAGCTTTTGATAGTATATAAGCTTCACATAAATGGTTCCCAATCATTTCATAAGAATTTAGATATGAAAATATATTATAGTAATTTATATAATATGATATATATATTCCTAAATTTCTATACCAATATTTTAAATCACCTACATTATATAATGACAAAAACAATCCGAACGATGATACAGCACCACCTGAACTACCAGATATATAACAGTTATTTTTTATATAGTCGTTATTTAAATCTTCTAACATAGCTTGTTGGACACCCATTTGATATATAAATAGTAATCCTGAACCTGAGAAAAAAATTTCATATTTCTTTATACTTTTTGAAACATCTGGAACTAATTTAAGTTCTGGATATACTTCTTCTTTATTAATATTTATGTTTAAATACTCACGAAAACCTACAGAAGGTAGTAAATATTTTATAAAAAATTTATAGATACTTATGAACATTATTATTTATATTATAAATAATAATAATATTTAAACTAAATTAATAAATTTTTTATAAGATGTCTCTATATTATGCATATTTTTAAAATAATATGAAGGATCTTCTATATATTGTTCTATATAATGATGCAATGTTGTGTAATATATACCTTTATAAAAAGACTTTTTTAAAGGGTCTAAATCAGAATTTAATATTGAATCATTATATTCAGAAGATATTGTTATTAAATTGGGTTCTCCATTAAACGCAAATAATGAAGGTTCTCTTTTATCACGTTCTTCAATTGATTCAAAATTTTTGACATCATCTAACATATCTCCTGATAAATAAGGTACTATATCTTGTTTAATTCTATATGAGTTAAATGATTTAATGTTCTTTATTATATATTCATTTAAATAACTATTTCCAACTGAAATAGATGAATATGTATATAAACTTATCTTATGTTTATATTGTTCATTATTTTTTAATAAATCACCACATAATATAGTTGATAAAGCACCACCTAAACTATGACCAGATATAATTACATTTTTTACATTATCATCTAATAATTTTTCTTTAACCAGTGAAAATAATGACATTTTTTCTGGATAATTATTTAAGTTATTAATTATAGAATTATAATACAAACGTATACCATCGTGAACTTGTATGTCAGAAGTACCAAATATATCATTATCACAAACTAAGTTGCTTGTTGCTTGGAAATCATAAAGTAATTCTATACCTGTATTTGTTCCTCTGAAATTTACAATGACATCATGTGTTATTATATTTTGCAGAACGATATATATAAGTTTAGATTCACTTAAAGCTCTACCACAACCAATAATTTTTAAAGTATCTTTGTCTTCTGGATTTATGAAATTATTATTTAATATGTTTAATATATCTTTGTATGAATCATAATTTTCATCATATAATAAACATGCTGTACTTGATTTACATTTATTTTTAATGTTTAAATGTTCTTTCTCCAATACTTCACTGTATGAATTATAATTATACAATACACGTATTATATGAGGACATAAAGTAAAATAATATTTCTTCTCATTTTCTTGTTCCTTTACAATATTCTTTAAAGGTGGTAATGTTAAAACATTTGAGTTTGATAATTTAAAAACAACATTAAAATATGGTGATAGATAACTTAATACAGGTGAAAATACCTGAAGATTTAATAATAATTTTATATATCTCTTTGAGAAATTAAATATACCAATATCAAATACAGATAGTATATTTTTTGTCGTAATCTTATTATAAAAATCCAATGGTTTATACTGTAAGTTATTTACACTTTTAAAAAATACATCATACGAGTATTTGTTAATATTATAACCTTGTTTAGTATTCCAATCTACAGACCATTTGATATTTTTATCTTCATCGAATATACTAGCATTACTTATATATATTCCATCAGGAAAGTCCAGTTCTTTATCTATCTTTGATAAAATATATTTAATATTATTAGATTTTTGTAAAGAAAATATATGAACTGAACTTAAATTGTGATTCTTTAAAATACTAAAAAATTCTCTTAGTTTCTTTACACCATAATCGAATTCATATAAATTACTTTCAGTTGATATAACATAATTCATAAAATTATATTTATTATTATCTATTACACTAATATTATCAGATATTATTAATAAATTTTTATATTGCTTATCTTGATGCTTTAATAACTCCTCTAAGTGAGAATTTGTCATTTTTGTACTGTCATTCAAGAATAAAATGTCAGTATCTATATTCTTATTTATATTAAACAAATTATGCAAAAATTTATATCTATCACTTATAATTATTAATGAATTCATTTTTATTATAATTAATATTTTTTTTAAATATAATATTTTTTTAAAATAAAAATGATATCATCAGCAAGAAAATTTTGGAATAACCTTATTGCTTTTAATAAGATTAATAACGATAAGATACACAACGCTACATTTCATGAGTTTTTTAATTCACCTAAAGAAATAAAATGCATATTTGATAATAACAATAGTATTATTGATCGTGGAACGAGATATATTCACCAAACAGGTTATATATCATTATGTAAATGGGATTACGAAGAAAATAATATATACAATGGTGTATTTCAAGAAAATTTAGAGTGTATTGTTCGTTATGGTTGTGGTTCAAATATGATAAATTTAACTGGAATGGGTATGAAACTATTTAATAATGATGATACATATAATGATATATTATTTACTTCTGTGAGTACAAATGATTTATCTACAACTATAAAAGATGATAATAATTCTTATACAATTATAGAAAAAATTTTAAATTATTTTATAAAATATTATTTGAGTTTTGTATCTGGTCTATACAAATCTCAAAATATAAATTTATGTAATTTATCAACTGTACATCCAAAAATATTAAATTTAAAAAAAAATAAAAAAATAAATTGTGTTGAAGACTGTTTGCTTTTAGAAAAGGATGAAACTTTAGGTGAGTTGTATGATGAATATGATAACAAAGTAGCAAGTCTAGTCATATCTGAAAAATTTATTAAAAATGAATATGCTGATAAACACTTGTCTTTCAAACATAATATGTATGACTATAAATATGAACCAATTTCTACAAATATTTATCTTCATAATTTTATATCTTTCGTACGTATTTTATACTATACAACATATGAAGTTTTAACTAATTCTGTATCATGGGTATTAAAAAAATATGTAAGAAGAAAAAAAAATGGTTATTCAATATTGGATAATTATGATATCAATGGAAGTAATTTTATCAATGACTATTATAATAAAATTGAAACGAAGAATATGTTCTATGACAAAATTTATCAATACATATTTCCTACAACGAATCATTATTTAAATATATTACCTAAATCTGAATGGGTATATATTACTAAACATAATAAGTTAGTTTATTTCCCAATGTATATATTATACATGTGTGTAGTATTATTATTTAAGTTAATTGAATATATTTTTTATAGAAAATATTATATATCAACACCTAAAAATTTATGTGATAATTATTTAATAGAAAATCAGTTTAAATATGTTTTAGATACAAATTTAAATAACTTTAAACCTTATAAATTTCCACAACAATCTTTGGTTAGTTTTCAAGGTATTGATTATTTATGTAACTATAGTATTAATATTCTAGATATAATTGAAAGAAGTGAGGATGGTAAAAATTTTGTTATTGATACAACATTACTGGATAAATATGAAAAGAAAACAAATGGTTTTGATAAAATAGGATGTAAAGGTTATTTTTCTATAGTTAATAATAAATTGCATTTAGAATATATTGTTTATGCAGAAAAACGATATGATAGAGTATCACATGTAGATGATGATGAATTATTTATAACTTTATATTTATTTTATTCTGGGATATTAACATATTCAACTATATACTCTCATTTATTAAAGTCGCATTATTTAGTATCTTCAAAAATATCTTATTATAACAATTCATTACTTCCAAAAAATCATCCTTTAAGAAATATTATGAGACCTACAGAAATTAATGTTCAAAAACAAATGCTAAGTTCTTTAAAAACTTTGTTGTCAAGCAACTACAACACATTATCTCATATAGTTATGTTTACTGATATTGGAATTAAAGATTTTATAAAAGATAATTTATATGTTGATTATATGAAACCAAACTTTGTTGATAAACTAACATTATCAGAAGAAGAAAAACAATGTATATCATTTAAAACATATATTAAATGGTATAATATAATCTCCAAATTTAGTGAAGATTTTGTAAATGAACTTGGAGAAAATGACTGCAAAAATGTAGAAACCTGGATTGAGTATGTATACCCTGAATATAAAAAGTTTGGTTTACAACAGACAATTAAAAAAATAATTACATTAGTTTATTTTAATCAAATAGAGCATCAAATGAACTTTAATGAAAATATTTTATTCTATGTATATAAAAATATACCTTTAATTTACAAAAATAATGAAGGACTATATACAAAATATATTAACATTTTAAACTACATATCATTATTAAACGTAGTAGTAAATATAAATATGTTAAAAATGAATGTAAATTTATCAAATTTAATAGACAAAGAAAAATATAGTAAACTTCATGAAGTATACGATAATTTTTATAAAACTATAATTGAATGGGATGAAAATTATAACATTGATATTGACTTACCTTTATTAAAACCATCAAATATAAATATATCTACAGGATTATAAATAAGGTTCAAATTCCCCACGAAATTTTAAAAATTCGGTTTTTATATTTTTAACATCATTTGATAATTCTTTTAAAATTAAAGAATAATCATTGTTTAAATGATTATCTTTTAAATATTTTTGCATCAATAAATATTTATCATACTCTATTTTAAGAAAATTGCTAAGATTGAATACATTAATATGATAGGATGATAAACAATTATTAATAATTTGTATTACATTGTCAATGTTTATATTATTATCGTAATTAACATATTTCCATTCAAGATTTTGAATGTTTTTACAATTTAGAATCGATATGAAAGGTATCGAATTACATATTGCAAACATGGACGATATATAGTTCATACTTATAAGTATACTATTATTCTTTATTATATAATTAATAATTTTTATATTATTTACCTTCTGAATATTATTAATGTATCTTAACTTACTATCTACAATTAAATCATAAATTATATTCTGAATATGTATATCTTCTTGAAATAAAGGAAGTAAGGTAATTCTATATCCATATTTTATATAATATGTTATAATTCGTGATAAACTAAGGTAATTTTTATTAGTAGTATTAGACACACATATACATATACTTTTATTTATTGGTATGAAAGTATTCATCAAGTTATACATATTTAGTTGTATATTATTAAAAAACGAAGATTCCTTGTAAATAAGTGAAATTAATATATTAGGTATGTAGTGTATATTTCTTATAGGATAGAAATTCGATAAACATTCAATGTCTTCATATGTACTTAAATATATATTCGAAAATATTTTTAAATATTCTGGGTTATAATCAATACATGTTATTTTATCACATATAACAATTATTTTATTATTTAATCCTACAAACTTTTCATAAGTATATAATACATATTCTTTATTTAAAACATCATCACAACCTAATACAATAATTTCATTTTCTTCAAAATTATAATCATTAAGGTTTTTATAATCAATAAATATTATATCTTGTTCTGGAAATAGAATAGAAAAAGAAATTTTATAATATATATTATTACAACTAATTATTTTCATTTTATTATATAATATTTAAAAATTTTTATAAATATTATATAATTATATATTATGTCTTGTTTATTTGATTCTATAGCTTATTTTTTAAAACTTGATGGTTTTACTGTCAGACAACGTATTTGTGATTATCTTGAACAAAATAATCCTATTATGGAAGGTATTGAAACTAAAGATATACTTCTAATTGAAGATTCTGAATATATTAGGAAAATGAGAAACACTGTAACATTTGGTGGTGCTCCTGAAATTCGTGCATCTTGTAATATATGGAATATAAAAATAATTGTTTACATTAACAGTGACCATAGTAAACAAATAGATTTTATTCCTATAAACAACTGTTATAATGGCTATATTGAATTAGAATGGCAAGGAAATCATTATATACCAATAAATCCAAAGTTATAAAGGTTTAAATGGATTATCATTTGTTAATACATTTTTTAATTTAGGGAAATGTTTTATTAAAATTTCTTTAAATGTTGTATTAAATATATAATTATATCCAAACGTAGTATAAACTTTTTCATTAAAATCAGTAGTTAGAAACCTATCTGATTCAATTCTACGGGTAGTTTGTATTATAAAAATTGTATACACTGTTTCACCAAAAATAAAGTCAGGTAGTTTTTCTTCTGCATGTACACCAACTAAAAAATCCAATAACTCAACATCGTTATTATAAACTTTATTTAATTTCTTAATTTCTTCAACATTATTAGTTAAATCTGAGAATGATTTAATGGGTTTTAATGATAATGAACGTCTAATATCATTATATCTAGGTATTTTACATTCTCTAGTTCTATAAATATCAAGTTGAGATAAATCTAAACCATTAAAATTAGTTAATGTTTTTGGGAAGTTATTTAAACATAATTTACCTGCTTTTTGAGAACACAAAGAATAAATAATATCTTCCTTTGTATGAGTTGTGTTTATTATTTTACTATTATATAACGCAGTATCTATAGTATTATATGTTATATCCTGTTTTTTATCTAATGATTTTATAGTTATAGTATCAGGAATAAGAGAGTGCATTCTGTAAACAGTGTTAAATTCTTCTGTATGAGCAAATATATTATACGGTTCTTCATTTGTTCCAGATAATTTCCCATTTAATGAATTTGATATATGAGGTATTTTATTTTTTAATGTTTTTCCAAAAAATCCATATAATAAAAAATTTTGGTTCCATACACCGTTAAAATTTTGAATAATAGAAGTAGTCCATTCAACAGTGTGTATTTTACAAATTAAAGCTGTTATAATTAATCTTGCGTGGTTATATAATTTACTACTATCCCATGATGGATTCAATTCTTTCAACTTGTCAATTAAATAGTTATGTTCTAAAATAAATATATAATGCATCATTGATAATCCAAACCATAAATTTTTAGAAATACCTACATCTTCCATTTCTGTTTTACTATCAATATTTAAGTATTCTTTATCTAATTTCATTTTCCCAGTTGCATTGTCATATAATTTTTTTGATTGTTCTATATTTATACCATATATTTGAGAACCACTCCACCAATGATCCTGACCATTATAAAACATACTATCATTCGTTCTAAATGGATTTATTTCCATTTCATTTATTTTAATTGTTTTTGTCATATCTTTTTCATGGTCAAACCAATCATGTATCATAAATTGAATCCATGCACCTCCTAATAAATTAACTAATTTTTCTTCTTTAAATTGTGTTCTATGTAATAAAGTTTCTGCTACTAACTTAATAGGAGGGTTATTAATATTTTTCTTACATATAAAAGTATTCCTACCAAATGGTTGTCCTGATGATCCTATATATGGACATAATAAATCATTGTTAGTACCATTAAATGTCCTATATTTTGTTTCTGTTTCAATATCAATTTCTTCAATAATATCTAAATTATTATTAATATTATGCTTATGTAAAAATTTACTTTTTAGATAAAAATATATTTGCGATATTACAGGAATATGTAATATATATTTATAAGTCATTTATTTATTAAAATATATTTTTTAATTTTTTTTATTTACCATTCATCAAAGATATAATTCTTTAACATTGTTAACTTTGTTTTACATCTTTCATATATACTATCTATATTACTTGTATGAAATTTATTTGTAATATATCTTGAATGTTCATAAATTGAATCAACATCCCAATGAGACATTAAACCACCTAAATAATATATTCCATCTATTCCTTGTTTTCTTGTAATATCTATATGTATACTATCTTTTATTGCATCTTCAGTAAATCTGTAATTATATTTATATATTTTGAAATATGTATCTTCTAAAATTTTAATTCCATTTATTTTTAATTCTTCTTTTATAATTTCTTTTAACTTTACATTATCATATTTACTACTATACCCAAATGTACAATAAGAATGTATCCCTGATTTTGTTACACCATTATATCTTAAAGTCAAACATGAATCTTCTTTAGAATTTAATAAATTTTCTTTAAAATATATTCTATTATTTAAATTATCTAATTTTTCGTTACTTGTAAACGAATATGAAAAAACATTAGAATTAGTTATATAATTATTGTTTAACTTTAAAGGTGTGTCTATTTGATTAAGTGGACAACATATAAAAATGTAATCATATTCTATATATTTGTCATCTTCTGTTATTATATATTTAGCACCTACTTTTTTTACTTTGTTTTTGTTCTTCATAGCTAATAAACTATCATACATTCTACGATATAAAGTACCATAACCTTCATTTATCATTTTTATATTATTGTTTTTCGAAAAATGAGTTATTAAAAATATAGATGGTCTAAACCAATTTAGTAAGTGATATGAAGTGACATTATCAAAAAATCCATAACCTTGAGCATTTATTCCACTGCTAAATACTAGTGTATCTAATAAAAAAGATAATTTTATATTATCGAGATATTTTTTAAAAGAAGTACTATAAACATATTTACTTAAAAATGTATGTTTTGTAAACTTATATAATAATGTTGTTAAAACGAAAAGTGTTATACCAGCATATTCTTTGACACTAAGATTAAAATTATCATCTTTTACATTTTCATTTTCTATTATTTGTGCTTTGTCTAATATTTTTAAACTTAAATCATATTCATTAACTAATTTTACAATCGAATTATTATACCCCGGATGTAAATAACATGTTGTTGTTTCTATATATATATCTTCTATTTTTAAAGTTTTTGGTTGTGCATCTTCAATATCTCCATATATATCAATATTTGTATAACCTTTCTTATTTAAGAAATAGGATGTCGTAATTCCGCTAGGTCCAGCACCAATAATTGCTATTTTTGGTTGTGATTTCATTTATATATATATATATATTTTATATTTTTTTTGTAAATATAAAATAATATTTTATTTATTAGAATAAAATGAAAATCTTTCCTTTCTCAAATGATTTAATGATAACATTAAATATTGGATGGTCAGCAGTCCATCTATTATTATCAATTGTATTTTTGTATCTTGTTTTAACAGACAAAATATCAGTTAATAAAAATGATATATTAATAGATAATTTAAAATTATCATCTCATGCAGTAATCGTTGCATTTTTAGTAATTTCAATTATAGCTTGTTTATTAATTCTATTGTATTCTATTGATTTATCTAAGAAAGAATAATATTTTTTATATAATCTTCTATATTTATAATTGGTTCCCAACCAAGTTCTTCATACATTTTATTAGATTCCATTATAGATGTATATCTTTCTCCTTTTTTACTTTCTATCATTACGTATTCTGTATTAAACATTTTCACTAAATCAAAGATTGATATATCTTTACGTGTTCCTAACATATAACCATCACCTTCTCCTTTTTCTGCTACTAATAATAATCCTCTGATTATATCATCAACATGTGTAAAAAATCTTGTCTGAGTCCCTGGTTTTACAACAGTTAGTGGTTTCTTATTTTTATATTGTTCTTCAAATATTCCAATAACAGTTGCATAATTACCTTTTGTAATTTGACCTTGTCCATAAACATTATAAAAATAAACAATACTATATTCTAAACCGTACCAATCTTTATAATTTTTAATTAGTTCAATGTTTTTTGCTTTTGTAAAAGCATATGGACTTAAATTATAATTTCCGAAAATTGCAGAAGAACCACTATATATTAATTTTGACTTGTTCAATACAGCATATTCAAGAACTTGTTGTGTACCATAAGTATTTGATTTAAAAACTTTACTTGGTTCTTCAAAAGATTGTGATATACGACTATATTCACCAAAATGATATATAATCACAGGTTTAAAATTTTTTAATTCATCTATATTTAAAATGTCCCAACTATTGCCTTCTATATATTTAACATTGACATTAATTATGTGATTTGTTTTATATCCAGAAGAATAATTATCTAATGATATAATAACTTTATCTGAAGCAAGAGTTTTAATTAAATTAGAACCTATAAAACCAGCACCTCCTATAACTAATATGTTGTTCATTTTTATTTATAACAAAATAATGTTATAAATAATAATTTAATTCTTCTTTTTTAATGATCTTTTTCTTTTCTTCTTTGGTGATTTTCTTTTCTTTCCATCTTTTTTAATTTTCATACTTTTCTCAAATTCTTTAATATAATATTTACATCCTTCTTTATGTATTTTATCTAAATTACCAGTTAACAACGCGTTTTTTATACATTCGTAATGATACGATTGTTTACATTCTTTGCAATGTGACCCTAACTTATGTTTATATTCAGGTTTGTTATTACAATAAATACATACGTTTTCTTTGTTCATTTATTATTTATAACATTTTTGTTATAAATAATAATAAATTTTAAATTTTAATTGTATTTAAACTTACTTTACAATTTTCTTAACTACTTTCTTTACTACTTTCTTAGGAATTTCCTTGATTGTATTTTCAACTGGTGGTTCATCATCTACAATATCATCATCCATTAAACTACCTGCGTCATCGTCGTCATTAAGTGGTAAAGGAACAGTTTTACTACTACTTGGGATTGAAGAAACCTTTGAATCTGACTGTGGTCTTGATAATAGACGTCTCATACCAGTATTTACTTGCTTAATCTCACACTCATATAACTTAATTTGTAAAGAAATCTTATTACCGATGAAAATTGATTCAAACTTTACTGCTGCTCTAGCATAACAATGCTTTCCTAGCAATTCAAGCGCATCAACAGTCTCACCACTATCTCTGTCAAAAAAGATAGTAATAATTTTATTACCATCCTTTTTATCTTTCTTCACAATTAACTTTGCATATAAAGTTGGTGATGAACCTTCAACGATCTTACCCTTGTCTTTCTTGTAATACAAGGGATTCAATTTCTTCAAGTCATTTCTTTCAAGTTCATATTGTCCAAGTTCTTCTTTATTTTCCATTAAATAATCTTTACATCTTTCAACAATTTTATTAAATACATCTACAAATGTTTTTTGATATTGAGTAGGTCCGGATTTATTATGCAATACCAAAGGTAATACATATCCATTCACTTTACCAGTATCAATATTAGTGTTTTCTCCAACACCATATGAGTATAATTCATCAGTAGATACAATTAATTCTCCTTCAGAACCATCATCATTAATATAAGTTAATCCTACTCTCTTATAAGTAATTGAAGGAGGAATACTTGCTTCGATGGGTTCTGAGAATCTAATATTTGAAATATTAAGGCCGTCGGCGGAATTTAGTTGAGTGTTCATTATGTTTTATTAATCTGTTTTTCTTTTTAAATAATAATTTTAAAATTCAATTTTATTTTTTGTTTTAAAAAATAAAATAATGAATCACATTTGTCATATATGTGAAAGAAAATTTTCTTCACAACACAATTTACACACACATTTACAGATAAAAATTTGTATAAAAGTTGTTAAAAAAATAGAACCATTGCAAATTTGTGATTATTGTAATAAAGTTTTTAAAACTAGATCTGAATTAATTAATCATATTGGAATATGTAATAAATAAAAATATATAAAATATAAAATTATTTATTATAAATAAATAAATAAAATGGACGATATAATCGATTTTCTTCCTATTTATCCAGATATTAATGATAATGATTTTAATAATTTAATATATAGTAAAAAAGAATTTTTTGAAAATAAGTTAGACAAGTATGAATTAACAGATAAAAATAAAAAAAAAGATTATCTTAAGCATCAAATATTAATTTCAAGATTTCTATCTTCTAATACATTATATGATGAGATGCTTTTATATCATGAGATGGGGACAGGTAAAACATGTAGTTCTATAGCAGCCATAGAACAAATACGAAAAGAAAATAATAATTTCAAAGGTTGTTTAATACTCACGAAAAGTCCAATGTTATTAAATAATTATAAAAGAGAATTGATTCTTGAATGTACTCAAGGAAAATATATCACTGATATAAAATATAAAAATAATAAAATTGATACTTCTTTAATAGATAATTTTTATAAATTTCATACTTTTCAGACATTCGCTCGTAAAATTAGAGTTCAAAAGAAAATAGAGATTAAAAACGATATGGTAGAAAATTATTCAAACTATATTATTGTCATGGATGAAATACAAAATTTAAGAAATTTGAAAGTTAAGAAAAAGAAAGATAGAACTACATATAAAATTCTAAATCTCTTCTTACACTTAATTCAAAATAGAAAAATAATATTATTATCAGGTACTCCAATAAAAGATAGAATAGATGAAATAGTAGATGATATGAATCTAATTTTACCATACAATCAAATGATGAATAAAGAAGATTTTTTTAAGAAGTACTTTAAAGTAGCACCTATGTCAAAAAGTCAATATCTTTTAAAAAATATAAATTTATATAACTTAAATGAAGCTAATGTTACTGAATTAAAATCTAAGTTCAAAGGGAGGATATCATTTTTAAAAGCTATGAAACAAGAAAATGTATATAAGACGTTTATAGGAAAAAGTGTAGGAGGTCTTAGTAAATTTGTTGTTTATGATGTTAAAATGAGTAAATTTCAACGAGATGTATATATAAATGTATTTAAAAATGAGACAAACAAAGATGAGAAGAATCCTATATATATAAACTCAAGAGAAACTTCTTTATTTGTTTTCCCAGATGGTTCATATGGTAAAGATGGTTTTAAAAAATATATCAAGCAAACTAATAACAATTACTCTTTTAAAAATGAAATGTTAAAAGAAATTAAAGATGTTAATCATGATAAAATGTTGGAAAATATAGGTAAATACTCATGTAAATATATGGAAACAATACGTGACATTTTAAAAAATATAAACGAAAAAAAATCAATGTTCTTTTATAGCAACATAGTTAATGGAGGTGGAACTATATTATTCTCATTGTTATTAGAACTTTTTGGATTCGAAAAAGCAACAGGTAATGAAAAAACTAAAAAACCAAGATATATAATATTATTATCTACAAACAAATCTCAATTTCAAAATCTTATAGAAAGATTTAACAAAGAAGATAATAAACATGGTGAATATATATCTATAATAATCGGTTCAAAGGCAATATCAGAAGGATTTAGTTTTAAAAATATTCAAGTTGAGTATATACTAACACCCCATTGGAATTATACTGAAACAGACCAAGCTATAGCAAGAGGATATAGATTTGGTTCACACGACCACTTAACTAAAAATAATAATGATACTATTGAGTTAAAAATATTTCAGTATGCTGCTATTCCAGATAATGATTACAAGATGTCAATCGATATTCAAATGTATAAAACGTCAGAAATTAAAGATATGAATATGAAATTAATTGAAAGAGTCATTAAGGAATCTGCAATAGATTGTGCATTAAATTATAATAGAAATTTTATTCAAGGTTATGATAATCAAAGAGATTGTGAATACAGAGAATGTTACTATAAATGTGATAATATTTCTAATGAAGTAATCTTAGATTACTCTACAGATAAAATTTATTATATCAATTCAATCTCTAATAAGTTAATATTAAATAATATGTTAGATTTATTTAAGAAAAAATTTTATATTGAAGCTCATGATATACTTCATAACGAAAATGCAGATTATATAATTATATTCTTAAGACAATTAATAGATAATAAAGTTATTATCTATAATAAATATAACATTCCTTGTTATTTGAATGAGAAAAATAATATATATTTTTTAAGCGACAACATATACTTAAATAATAATAATTATTTGTCTAACTACTACTTAGTTAATCCAAATATCAAGGAACAAAACACATTTAAAACTGTTCTAAATAATTTAGAACTTGATTTGATTCCTACAATGATTGATAAATTTAATTCTTCTAATAATTTAGAAAAATTTATAAATAAATTTAATATGGAAACGAAAGAAATATTATTAGAATATAGTATAATAGCAAAGTTAGAAAATAAAAAAACAAAAGTAGGTGACTTTATTCTTGATTATTTTAAATATTATTATGAAAAGATAGATAATACATGGTTTGTATGGTTATTATATGATGATAAACTTAAGAATTATGAAAATATAAAATGTTTGCAATTAGATGGTTATGGAAATTATGATTGGAATGAATCCAATAATAATCAAATTAAAACATTCACTGAAATAAAGAATAAAAAACTTAAAAAAATAACAAACAATGCTTATGGATATCATGGTAAGTATGGTAAGTTTGATAATAAAACAGGTAAAAATATATTTATTTTAGTTAAAAATGAGGTAGAAAAGGAGAATACAGAAAAAATTGATACTAGGCTTTTATTCAAGGGTCAAGATTGTAAATCCTATGACAAGACTGAATTATGTAATATTATAATCGATAATTTTAAAAGAGACTTTGATATCAAAGTGTTAGAAAAATTAAAAAAAGATGAACTATGTTCTATAATTAGAGACTTCTTAGAAAAGGAAAATTTAATAATCAACTAAGAAATTGTTCATCTAAAGTTGTTGTTGTTTCTCTATTTTGTTTATATAATATACATATGTCATATATAGATAAATATATTAAGATAATATTTACACAATGTAACCAGTTATTAATACCATCCAGTTCTAACACAATATTTAAAAATATTATTATCAATTGTGTAATACAATAAAATAATAACATACATATATTATATTTTCTAAATATGAAAATATATAAGTTAACAACAAAAGTTATTAACATGAAAATTTCAAATGTTATTAAATATAAGTTCATTTGAAATTTTAATAAATATATAAATATATTAATCATTTTTTTTCTAAAAATAAATATTCATTATCTGTATCAAGTATTTTAATTTTACTTTCATATATAAAGCTTGAATTTGATTTCTTAATTATCATGTTTCCATTTACGCTTAATATATTCCAGTATAATAAAAATTCATATGGTTCACAAACACCATCTATAAAAATAAATTGATATGACATATTTTGTTTATTATTTATAAAGAAATCAAATATATCATTCTTATTTACTATGTCATGTACATCATACTTTTCTATAAATTTAGATAATGTACTTACTTCTAGAACATGTGATGTATTTTTAAATTTTAAATATCTTTGTGCATTTTCAAATAATGATGAAGATTTTAAAATAAGTTTTAATAACTCTTCTGATGATGACATTTTACTTGCCCATTCATAATTTATTTTAATCAATCTATTCTTTTCATCTATATTTTCTATAATATTAAATAATTTTTCTAATGCTTGTTCTTTCCATTCATTAGTTTCAGGATTTCCATTTACAACTATACCTTTACTATCTTGTAGCGCACCATAATTACTTGTTATTGCTAAAGTTTTTGATAATCCACAGTTCAATAAAGTAGAATATGATGTTTCTAAAAATGTACATGGATACAAACATATATCTGAACTTAACCAATTGTCAGCAAGATTACTAATATCTTCATAAAATACACCACTTATCTTCTTCATCTTTTCGGAATTTTTAGAATGTATATATAAAGTTGCACTTGGTATTCTTTTAATAATTGAACTCCACATATCAAGTAAATGTGTTAAACCTTTATTCGCATCTGAAGCATATATAAATTTAAAAGGCACTTTTTGAATGTTCTTTTGAGTAAAATCTACACCGTAATTAAAAGTTATAGATAAATCTTTTAAATCATGAAACATTTCATTAAAATTATTTAACTGCCATTGAGATAAACATAATATATTTTTTAATTTTGGATTTCTTATAATTATTTCTCCTTGTTTCACTAAATCATGTAATATAAGATATATATTTTCTACATTGGATTTATATGTTAATGGTAAGTATTCAGTGCAATTAATTATCATACATGTATGAACCTTATTATTATTTATAAAATCTGCATACATAGATACATCTTTATATTCTATTCCTTCATATACACTTTCTTCTTTACAATTACAAAATACAATAACATTAAAGTAACCATGTTTTTTTATACACTTTGACATTTCTAATATAGATGTTGATTCCTTATCTCCGTCTGACAAAAAACATACATAAGGTTTATCTGTTTTTGTTTTATAATTTATACCAGATGGTTTAGTATTCAATTTTTGAAATATTTTATTCCAACTTTGCATCACATAGTATTCAACAACTCCATCTTTATTATTTTCTAAAAATAACTTACAACATTCTAATCCTAGTTTCACATTATCAAAGACAAATGATAATTCCGCTAGAAATTTAGGTATATAAAAATATGATATAGATGGCTTTAAACTATATTGACAATGTATAGGATAACCTATTTTAAATGCTTTTTGTAAATAATCATATGCAATCTCATATTTTTTCTCAAGATAATAATGTATTCCTACAAAATATAAACTTTCAGGTCTTGTTTTATCTAAATTAAAACATCTTAGATATAATTCTTCGCATTCTTTCCATGGTCTATTTAATGTAAAATTTGATATTCTAGCGGCTTCAAAACACGCATCAACTTTTTCTTGAATAAATCCTTCATTTGGATGATTTACCCTCTTTAAATAATATTCTAATGATAGTTCGGGATTTTCAATAAGATTATATGTTTGCGCAATATAATATAATGTTCTTGAATCATTTGGATCTTCTTTTAACATTTCAAATAATATTTGCAAATCATAATTTTTTCTATTCATAGTTCTCTTTTCCATATAATCACTTCTAAAATCAAATATATATGATCTATTTATTGGAATTATTATATTTACATTATTAACAGGTGTTATTACTTCATGCATTTTATATATATATCTCAAATTCGAGTCAGATTTAATTATCCTATTTGAAGCATATTCAGTATCATTACTTTTTATATATAAACTAAATGA